>Ga0194120_10000030_pt1 | contig 206938 bp, 196 predicted proteins | sample TA2MahCa65mmetaG_FD_148642 | JGI IMG/M metagenome (GOLD analysis project Ga0194120, IMG submission 148642) | Freshwater microbial communities from Lake Tanganyika, Tanzania - TA2015019 Mahale Deep Cast 65m | ecosystem: Environmental > Aquatic > Freshwater > Lake | place: Tanzania: Lake... | reverse complement strand
TGAAGTGGGAGTTCTCCACCGAAAACTCTCAGGATGATGATTGGCCGCCGATGAACACAGATGAACGCTGATCTCGGCTGAGACCCACGATTTTGATTGCCCAGTTATTTCTTGGGCACTACACTAGGGTATAAAGCCCAGGCCTATCCCTGCCGATTCACCTTACAAGTGGAGGAGATATGAGCTACGCCAACAGGTCGGTTTGGCTGGGTATTTTCAGCCTTTTGTTCATTTTGCGGAACGAACTGGCCGCCGCCGAGACGGTCGCCTTTGCAGGGGGCGGACTTGCGCTCGGCGGAGGCGTGGCCGGTGTCTTCATCGCCCGCAAGCTGCGTCGCTACTACCGCAGAATGAGGCTCTTGCGCCGGATATTGAGCTAACTGTATCGCTCCAGGCAGCGCTTTGCCGCCTGGATTCCCTCGAACTCGGTCAGACGGCTGCCCTCGTACTCGATCCCGACCCAGGAATGGTAGCCGGCGTCGAAGACGATCTTCATCATTTTGTCCATGTCGATCGTCGTTTCCCTGGCGTCCGGCGTAAAGTCGTAGCACTTGAAGCTGACGCCCTTGGCAAACGGCATCAGCTTCTGCACGGCTTGGTAGCGGTCGATTTCCTTGGGGAAGTTGCCGAAGTCGGGCAGCGTGCCCATCTGCGGCTTGTTCACCTTCTTCATCAGCCGCACGACGACGTCGGGGTCCGAACTGACTCCGCCGTGATTCTCGATGATCACGTTCACGTTGCGAGAAGCGCCATACTCGCACAGCCGGTTGAAGCTCTCTTCGCAGTAGCCAAGGAAGGCGTCCACCTCGGCCGGCGTTGCGGGCTGCTTCTGGCCCGGATACATGTTGGTGCGGATCGAGTGGCCGCCGAGTTCGGCGGTGATGTCGATCCACTTGCGGTGATTGTCGGCCGCGCGCAGCCGTTCGGTCTTGTCGGCGGCTCCCATGAAGCCTTCGTTGTCGCACATGATCAGCACGCACTCGGTGCCGGTCTGTTTCATGTTGTTCTTCAGCCGCTGCAGGTAGCCCTGCGTCGGAGCCTCCCACAGCGCGTTGACGAACTCCAGGCCCGCAATGCCGAACTGGTCGCGCGCGATGCGCGGGAAGTCGAGGTTCGAGATCAGCCGGCTCTGGATCGCCTTGTGCAGCGACCATTGCGCCAGCGAAATGCGCAGCTTCTTCCCGGTGGAGCCTTGCGGGAATCCAGGCGTCGTGGTGGCGAATGTAAGTCCGCAAAGGTGCAGAAAATGACGGCGTTGCATATGAAGCTCATCATATCAGCCTCGCCTTGGCGTGCCGCAGCTGAACGTCAAAGATGGCGCGCGAGACATAAAGAGCGGTGAAGAGATTCGCGATCAGGCCGGTGATCTCGAGCGCAGCAGTGGTCATCAGCATGCGGCGGATGCGTGCCGGATCGTCCAGCCCCGGAACCGAGACGACGATGTGTGTCAATACACAAATCAACACCCATTTCCATCTCATGGGATCAATCTCCTTCTTTTATGAATTTGTCTAAGCGGGGGAGAAGGAGAAGTGAGGAGGGGGACGCTGGCTGAGCGGGCGCCAGTGCTTGGAAACAACGTTGCGGGCAGGAGGATTGGGAACGACGGCCGCATGTTGGACGCCAGGCGCGTTCACGGCCGTGGTTGTCGCGGCCGCTTTGAACTGCACACAGCAGGCCCCGCCCGATCCGGCGATCAGCTCAGCGGTATTGGCTCCCAGCGGGGAGCATGCTTGCTGCTCTGCCGCGGGAGCGGGCTCGAAATCCGCGGCGGCAAGCGCGCCCAACACCAGGGCGGGAACGCACAGCCACAGCAGTAGCTTCCTCATGCTTCCTCCATGATATTGCATCAGGGGTCCGGAGAATCTTGCGACAAGCAGCTGTGTGGCATTGCGCACTCATGCGTGCGGCGTCGAGACTCATCTCGACGAATTCTTCAACAAGCTCGCTAGCGGGAGCGGAGCCAGCATCAGATACCCAGGCGCCGCAACCCTTCTAGCTCGCGCTCAAGATCGTCCATGGTGTAGTCATGGTAAACGCCGTGAGCCTTCAAGAAGCCGTCCAGTTCCATGCGGTGGAGGCCAAGCATCTCGCATAACTGCGCCTCCGTGATGCGTCCGGTCTTCAACAAATCCACCGCCAGGGCCTCCAGTGCCCTACGCGAAATATCGCTCTCACCCTTGCCGAGGTGGGTGGCGATTTCATCCGGTATGTGGAGTGTTACCTCCATATCACCACGCTAACACACCTCAACCCCCGTTCAGCTGCGAGGGGTGATCGATCCAATAGTCCGGCTCAAACCTCGCCATCTCCTCGAGGTTGCCGTAGCCGTAGCGGACGGCGCACAGCTTGACACCAGCGGCGCGGGCCGCTTCCATGTCGGCGGCGGAGTCGCCAACCAGCAGGCACTCCTCGGGACTGGCGTTCAGGGCTTCCAGCGATCGGAGGATCACGTCCGGAGCAGGCTTCGCCGGGAAGCCGTCGGTGCCTTGCACGTGATCGAAGTGAGAGATCAACCCGAACTTTTCGAGCACCAAGCGCGTGGTCGGCGTGCCCTTGGTGGTGGCGGTCGACTTGCGGCCGCCCAGCGCCGACAGCGCTTCGGCCACGCCAGGGTAAGGCTTGGTCATCGTATGGCCGCGGGCGGCATAGATGGCGCGGTACTCGACGACCATTCCGTCGATCTGTTCACTCGAGTACCGCGGGAACAAAGGAGCGTAGAGGTCAATCAAGTGACGGCCGATGTACGTGCGCAGGAAGGCGTCGCTCACATCGGCGCGGCCGTGCGCCTTGAGCACCTCTTGCATGGCGCCGCAAATATCGGGCGCCGAGTCGAGTAACGTTCCGTCGACGTCGAACAGGTATACGGGAAACGCGGGGATGCTCACGCCGGTTGCGGGCGCTCTCCATCCATCAGCGGCGGCACACGCAGGCCGGAACCGCTCTCCGGACGAACTACCTTCTGCGTTTCTCCTCCGCCGCCCTTGGGACCGGTCTCGGCAGCGGCAAGCGGCACGCCTTCGATCAGCTGTTTCACTTCGTCGCCGTCGAGGATCTCGCGCTCCAATAACGCTTCGGCGATGCGCACCATCGCTTCGCGCTTTTCTTCAATGATCTTGCGCGCGCGCCGGTACTGCTCATCCACCATCGACTTCACCTGCTGGTCAATCCGGATCGCGGTCTCCTCGGAATAGTCGCGGTGCTGCGCGATCTCGCGCCCCAGGAAAATCTGCTCTTCCTTCTTGCCGAAGCTCAAAGGGCCCAGCTCGCTCATGCCCCACTCGCAGACCATTTTGCGGGCAAGGTCCGTGGCCCGCTCGATATCGTTGCCCGCGCCGGTTGTCGTCTGGTTGAGGAAGATCTCCTCGGCGATGCGGCCGGCCATCAGGATGCAAATCTGCCCCTTCAAGTAGGACTGCGAATAGGAGTGCTTGTCATCCAGCGGCAGCTGCATCGTCAGGCCAAGAGCCATGCCGCGTGGGATGATCGTGACCTTGTGCAGCGGGTCGGCTTCGGGCACCATAACGGCAACCAAGGCGTGGCCGGCCTCGTGATAGGCGGTGGTCTTCTTTTCCTCTTCGCTGAGCATCATCGACTTGCGCTCAGCCCCCATGATCACCTTGTCTTTCGCCACCTCAAAGTCGTACATCGTGACGACCTTGCGGTTCTGCCGTGCGGCGATGAGTGCGGCTTCGTTGACCAGGTTGGCGAGGTCGGCGCCCGCAAAGCCCGGCGTGCCGCGCGCCAGCACGGTGAGGTTCACGTCATCGGCCAGCGGCACCTTGCGCGTGTGGACCTTCAAGATCATGTCGCGGCCTTTCAAGTCCGGCCGCGGAACCACGACGCGCCGGTCAAAGCGGCCCGGCCGCAGCAGCGCCGGATCCAGCACATCAGGGCGGTTGGTTGCCGCCACCAGGATCACGCCTTCGTTCGACTCGAACCCGTCCATCTCGACCAGCAGCTGGTTGAGCGTCTGCTCGCGTTCATCGTGTCCGCCGCCCAGGCCCGCGCCGCGATGGCGGCCGACGGCGTCGATTTCATCAATAAAGATGATGCAAGGGGCGTTCTTCTTGCCCTGCTCGAACAGATCGCGCACGCGGCTTGCGCCCACCCCCACGAACATCTCGACAAAGTCCGAACCGGAAATCGAAAAAAACGGCACGTTGGCCTCGCCCGCAATGGCGCGCGCCAGCAGCGTCTTGCCCGTTCCCGGCGAGCCGATCAGCAGCACCCCTTTCGGGATGCGGCCGCCTAGCTTTTGGAACTTCTGTGGTTCGCGCAAGAACTCGATAATCTCTTGCAGCTCTTCCTTGGCCTCCTCCACTCCGGCAACATCTTTGAATGTCACCTTCTTTTGCTGGGAGGAATGCAACCGGGCACGCGACTTGCCGAAGCTGAGCGCCTTGTTCCCGCCGCTCTGCATCTGGCGCATCATGAAGATCCAGAAGGCCAGCAGCAGGATGAACGGAATGGCGTTGATCAGTATCGAGGCCCAGTTCCCTGAGGAGGTCTCCTTGATCGTGACATTGACCTTGGAATCGCGCAGCTGATTATAGATGTCGGGGTAATTGAGAGGGATGACCGTCCGGAAACCCTTGTTGGGATCGTCGCGGAACGTGCCTTTCACCTCATTGCCGGCGATCTCCACCGTCTTGATGCGCTCATCCTTGATCTCATTGAGGAAATTAGTGAACGTGAGGTTCTCCTGCTTGGGCGATTTGCCGCTCTGCACCACCGCCCACAAAAGAACAGCCAGACAGATCAAAACGACCCAAAAGACTGCGGTCTTTACGTTGGAATTCATGAATTCTCCCTGCTGGACTGCCTGCGCGGATTGTTGGATGGCATCTGATTAGCTTGCCCGCAAATCTGCGGGCTGTAATTTATTAGACGCAAGATCACCTCTGGTGGGTTCATTTTGCCTCCCCTGATCCATGCGTTTCCGCGATCTCCTTAATCCTCAGAATCCTGCGCGTACCCGGTCCGGCCAGCGAGCCCGCCGCCGGAGGGAAGCCTCGCACCCAAACAATGGAATTTCCCACACTCATGATCGGCCAGTGGGGGCGATCCCATAAGGGTACTTTGGCTTTTTGAAAAAGATCCTTGACGCTCCTCGCCGCCGATTCGCCGGCCGGCTGGAACGCGTCCCCAGGAGTCCAGCTCCTCAGACGCAGGGGGCCGGAAATGCAATCCCAATCCAAATCAGTGCCTGTTTCATTATATCCGGAACCGGAGGCGTCCCGTTGCTCGAGATGGAGGCTGATGCCCAGCGGTGGAATCGCGACCCGTGCCGGCAGGCTGACGGTGAGCGAGAGGGGCTCGGGCGGCTGGAGAGGCGGCGAAATCCGCAGCCAGTGGAAGGAGCGCCGCACGTCGAGACCGGGCAGCTGCAGGCGTCCCGAGCCGGTTGCGGCTGCGGCCAGCGCCAGGATTTCTTCCAGATGGGACAGGCTGATGCGGCGGCGGTCGCCCTTGACCGCGATAAATGCCGCGCGCAGCAGTTGGCGCTGGAGCGCCGGATGAAGCTCGCCCAGCTTGCGAACATCGATGATTACAGCGGGAGGCCTTCGACCGATGAGGCCGGTTTCGGCCACAGCACGCTGGAAGTAGTTCTCTTCCTGGCGCGCGATCTCGGCGGTGCGGGCGAGCGTCTCCAACAGGTTGGGGTTGAAGTCGCGCACCAATTGCGGGAGAATCCCGTGCCGCAGCCGGTTGCGGGCGAACCGCGGATCGGTATTGGTGCTGTCTTGGCGCCAGGAGATGCCTTTCGCCGACAGCCAGGCTTCCAGCTCACAACGGGTGAGATCGAGCAACGGGCGGACGAAGCCCTCCCCTGTTGTAGGAAGGATCCCGGCAAGTCCAGCTCCGCCGGAGCCACGCAGCAGGCGGAGTATCACGGTTTCGGCCTGATCGTCGCGCGTGTGGCCAAGCGCGACTCGGTGCAGTCCGTGCTGTCGCATCGCGCGCAAATAGAACTCGCGCCGCGCCTGCCGGCCCGCTTGTTCTAGGTTGCCGGTAAGCTTGGGCGCTCGCTCGGCAATCAGCGGGAGGCCGAGCCGCGCGGCAGCTTCCTCAACGAACCTCTCATCGCCGTCCGACTCCTCACCGCGCAAGCCGTGGTTGAGATGGAGTACCCTCAGCGATAGCTCAAGCGGCCCCGCCAGCTCATTCAGGATGTGCAGCAGCGCAATCGAGTCGGCGCCGCCCGAGACAGCAACGCCCATGCGTTCCCCCCGCGCGAACATGCTATAACGAGTAATGGTCTTGAGCGCGCGGCCGAGCACTGCATCGGGCGCGGCGAACTCTTCCACAACAAGCTCCTTTGCCGACATTTTCATTGTAAGCTGAGCCAATTTCAGGAGGCCTGTTCCAAACATGAACGTTGAAGCGCGCGCGGCGCGCGTGAAGCTGCTGCTGATGGATGTTGACGGAGTGCTCACCGACGGGCGGGTTTACTTTCTACCCTCGCCGGACGGGGATTGGACCGAGACAAAAGGGTTCGATTCCCAGGACGGGATCGCGCTGCTTTGGCTGCATGGGAAGGGCATCGCGACTGGTTTGATCAGCGGGAGGAAGTCGCCGGCTGTCGATCTGCGCGCCAAGCAGGGCCACATGACCTACTGCTACCAAGGCTTCATCGAGAAGATCCCGATCCTCGAGGAGATCCTCGCGAAAGCCGCCGTGCAGCCGGACCAGGTAGGCTATATCGGTGACGATCTGACCGACGTGGTGATCATGAACCGCGTGGGTTTCGCCGTGGCGGTGGCCAACGCGCGGCCGGAGGTGAAGCGGCAGGCCCATTACGTGACGCAAGCCGCGGGCGGCTCGGGCGCGCTGCGCGAAGTGGGCGAGTTGATCATGCGCGCCCAGGGTTACTGGGAGGAGATACTATCCAAGTACGAGATCCGCGATGGAAACTGAGAAGATCGGCGTATTGATTCAGGCCGATAACGGGCCTGGGGTCCTGCACCAGCTCACCGGCGTCATCGCGCGCCACAGCGGCGATATCACGAGCGTCGAGATCGTCAACGTGGACGCGGCGGTGGCTTCCATCTATTTCGAGCTGTCGCTGCCGGGCCCCGCCGCGCCGCTGGTTGCCGAGATCGGTGCGCTCACCGTCGTGCGCGAGGTGAAGCAGGTGGAGACGCTGCAGAAGATCTACGGCAAGCGGATCATCATTGTCGGCGGCGGCGCGCAGGTGGGGCAGGTGGCGATCGGGGCGATTTCCGAGGCTGACCGGCACAACATCCGCGGCGAGCACATCTCGGTGGACACGATCCCGCTAGTTGGCGAGCAGCCGCTGGCCGAGGCGGTCCGCGCCGTTGCCCGGCTGCCCCGCGCCCGGGCGCTGGTGATGGCCGGCGCCCTGATGGGCGGCGACATTGAAGCGGCAGTCCGCGAGGTTCGCGCGCAGGGGCTTCTCGTGATCAGCCTGAACATGGCGGGCAGTGTTCCCGAGGCGGCCGATCTGGTTGTTTCCGATCCGGTGCAGGCTGGCGTGATGGCGGTGATGGCCGTGGCCGAGACGGCGAAATTCAACATCGCGCGCCTGAAGCGGCGCGAGTTTTAGGCAGAGCATCCAATCAGCTGTCTGCAACATCCGCGTCAACGCCATCTGCCCCGGCCTCATCGAAACCGGCTTCAGCAAACCCAACCCATCCCCCGCGTCGGCACACCCGGCGAAATCGGCGGCATCGCCCTCTATCTCGCTTCTGACGAATCCAGCTTCGTCACCGGTGTGGGGCAAACTTCAGTTTGCGCGAGGCCTTCAGCCTCGCCGATATGGAACACCATGGCCACCACGGACAAGGCCGATTTTGAAAACAGTTCCCATCAATCAGGCGCCACGCCATCCCGCCCGCCCCAGCCTCCGCGCGCGCCTGACTGATGGGAACTGTTTTCAGTCACGAGATTGGAAAAACCCAATCTCCCCACCCATCAACAACTTGCCGATTTCGATTTCTCCGCCCTTCCCACACCCACTCTAAACTCACCCTCGGATAGCTCCCTATCCATCTGCCGCGCCGCCGCCCGCCAGCGCGCATCTCATCCAAGGAGACTTGAACATGTCCTCCAACGCACAAATCTCGGCCAACCGCCGCAACGCACAGCATTCCACCGGCCCCCGCACCATCGAAGGCAAACAGAAGGTCGCTGCCAACGCCACCAGACACGGCCTCTCCGGCCAACACATCATCCTCCACGGCGAAGATCCCGCTGAATACGACGCTTTGCGGTACGAACTCGCCCTCGACCTCCATCCCAACGGCGTCACCGAGAACTTCCTCGTCGATCAAATCGCCCAATCCCAGTGGAAGCTCATGCGCATCGCACGCATCGAAGCTTGCGAATTCACGCCACACCCGGACTACGTCGATCAGTTCCCCAAGGATGGCGACCCGGACGCAGTCAACGCAGCCATCTATGCCAGCGACTGCGCCAACAACCAGATCTTCCTCAAGTTCGCCCGCTACGAATCCGCCGCCCGCCGCGCCTATCACCAGGCCCTCAATCAGCTCCTCAAGCTCCAGGCCATCCGCCGCAAGCTCGCCCAAATCCCCGCTCCTCAAACCGATGCGGCTCATTACAAAACAAACCCAATTCCGCCCTCCTCTGACCGCCTAACCGCCCCCGCGAGCCAGCCGAAAGCAGTGCCCGCCACGGAAAACCTGACGCCAGCCACCTTCGAAGCTGCCGGAAAGCCGTCTATGACCCTCTAATCCCGCACCCCCACAACACGCCGTCCCACGACATCGCTATACGTGTCCCCTCAATTGCTGCCGGCGGCAGGCGCGTTCTTCACATGTTTATCAAACCAGTCGAGCATCTCGACGATGACGTGCTCCACCGATTCGCGGCCTTCATACCCGTGCGATTCGTGCGGAAGAAAGACTAGCCGCGCCGTGCCGCCGTTGCCCCGCACCGCCTGGTACATGCGGTCCGACTGTATCGGGAAGGTGCCCGAGTTGTTATCGGCCTCGCCGTGAAGGAAAAGAACCGGCTCCTTGATCTTGTGCGCATGCAGGAACGGCGACATGCGCAAGTAAGTATCGGGCGCTTCCCAAATCGTCCTCCACTCGGACTGGAACCCGAACGGCGTCAGCGTGCGGTTGTACGCTCCCGAGCGCGCGATGCCTGCCCGGAATAGATCGGAATGCGCCAGCAGGTTGGCGGTCATGAAACCACCGTAGGAGTGGCCTCCCACACCAACGCGCTTGGGATCGGTGACACCCATCTCAGCGGCCTTCTGAATCGCCGCCTTCGCCGAAGAGACCACCTGCTCCAGATAGGTGTTGTTCATCGTCTCCGGCGTGCCCACTACCGGCATCGCTGCGCCGTCGAGAATCGCATAGCCGTTAAGCAGGAAATAGAGATGCGATGTTCCCGTAATGGCCGTGAAACGCTTGGTGGAGCCCGAGATCTGGCCCGCCGTTTCCGGATCGTTGTATTCGCGCGGGTAGGCCCACACCACGGTCGGCAGCGGCGTGCCGGGCTTGTAATCCGGCGGCAGATAGAGCGTGAAGGAGAGCGGAACGCCGTCCTCTCGCTTATAGGTCACCAGCTGCTTGGTGACGCGCCTCAGCTGCGGCGCGGGGTCCTTGTGACTGGTCAGAGCAAGCGGCGCCGCCCCGGCCGAACGGATGTAGTAGTTGGGCGGCTCAGTCGGCGATTCCCGCCGCGTCAGGATGCGCTTGGCCTCCTTGTCCAACACGTCCACAGGCGCCTCGTAGCTTTCGGTATCGCAGTAGAAGAGCCGCTCGCTCTTGCCCGTGCGCAGGTCGAACCGGTCCAGGAACGGGCGGTCTCCCTCCGGAGATGCCCCGTTGCCTTCCAGATAGATCCCTTCGCCCGTTTGCAGGATCACACGGTGGCCCGCCGCCGTCGCCTTCGTCACCGGATTACCCGGATCCTTGTACCGATCCTGCACGTTGCGGCTCCAGATCTCCTTCACCGGCGCGCCCTTGGCAACCAGCACCGTCCGCGACCAGCGCCGGTTACGGTCATAGTCGCTGATGAAGGCGCCGCCGTTTTCCAGCCACCCCACGCCCATCGCGCGATGCTCGGTCCGGTGCAACTCGGCCGGCTCGGCCGTGAACGGCGCCGCCTGCGTCATGATGCGGTCGCGGTGCGGGACCTTCTCCTTCGGATTGCCGCCGTCCATCGCTTCCGTCCACAGCAGCGTCGCCGGCTCCAACGGATGCCAGCGGTGCTGCCGCGGACCCACCGGGACCCCTTCAATCGGCACGCGGTCCTGCAGCGGATTGCTCGCCATTTTCCGCACCAGCGAGCCCGCCATGTCCCACACTTCCACTTCGCGCGGGAACGCCGAGAACGGCAGCAGGTACGAGAACGGGCGATGGACATGGCTCACCAGCAGATGCTTGCCGTCCGGCGCCGCATCCGAAGAAATATAGATGGCCGGCTTGCCGATATTGCGCCGCGCCGATCCGGCGGTATCAATCACGGCAAGCTGCGAGGTCGCGTGATACTCAAACAGTCTTTCCTCATGCGGGCTCGTCAGCAGATCCTGATAGGTGCGCGCCGGACCTGCTTTGCCGGCCGTCTCCTGCACGTTGGGCCCCGCCGGCACAGGATCATCCTTCGGTGCAGCGCCGCGCCCAGCGGGCACAACCTGCACCAGCAGCGAGCGCGAATCCGGCAACCACTGGAAAGCTTCCCCGATCGCGTTGTTGATCTTGAGACCTTCCAGCTTCCGGATCTCTCCCGTGGCGCGCCCGGTCCACAGTTCCACTGTCGTATCGGTCGTGTTCAGGAAAGCGAAGCTGGCGCCGTCGGGGCTCCAGCGGGGTACCGACAGACGCGCATTCGGCGGCAGCTTGAGTTCGGTCTTGGCCCCGGTATCGAGCTTCACCAGCGACATCGAGTAAAAGCTCATCCCCCGATGCGGAGCATTGTTGGCCGGATTGATTCGCAGCCCCGCAAGGCGCAACATGGGCTGCGCCAACTCCGCGATCGGTGGATAACGGCGGCTTTGAACCAGCAGCCCATGAGTCCGCCCGGGATTGAGCACCATCTGCGGCGTAGCCGGCGCGTCAAGGATGGCGCGCACCGCCTCTGGGGCCTTGCGGTAAGTTTCCGCTGCATGGAGAGCGGTGATCGCGGTGAGAACCAGCATCAGGCGTTTCATGGTGTTGGGGCTCCTGTTAATTGCTCGCGCTGTACACCCTCACCGAGGGTGCCAACCGTGATTCAGCCATCGGGGATGGGCAAGTCACTGCGGTACTCCACCTCTTCACTCGGCGCCAGCCCGGAACGGCCGCGGCTTGCCCGCATGGCCAGCGTGAGCAGCAACCATAATACAGACCCGCCCAGCGGAATCCAAGTCATCCACAGCGGATCCCGGTTCAGCAGGTAAAGCCACGCCAGCAGCAGTCCCGCCGCCACCCCCTCCCCAATCCGCGAGGCGATCGCAGGCCGCGCTCCAGCGGCAAGTAGGACTGCTCCCAGTTGGAGCGGTGAATCGAGGACTTGACCCCTCCCTCCGCCACGCGCAGTCCCGTGCGGGTTGCAGGAGCACAGCGGCGGCATGGAGAACCAGATAGAAGTTGGCGAACAGGTGAAGATTCTCCCTGCCCGAGTAGCCGGCCTCCGATGCAGTCCAGTAGAACGGAAACTGGAACGAGTGCGCCAGCCTCCGGCTCAACGTCGCCTTAAGAATAGACACGAATCACTTTTCCGCGTACTAGACTGTTTGCATGGAAAGACGTAAATTCGTTGCCGCTGCCGGACTGACCGCCGCCTCCTACAGCCGCGTGCTGGGCGCCAATTCGAGAGTCGCGATGGGACTGATCGGCTCCGGAGGCCGCGGCCGCTATGTCGGCGCGTTCATGAAACAGGCTTCTAACGTCGAGTTCATCGCCGTCAACGACGTTTACCAGAAGACAGCCGAAGCGGCCAAGGAGTGGGCCGGCGGCAAGGCTCAGGTGTTCGCCGACTTCCGGCGCCTGCTCGAAGTGAAGGAGGTCGACGCCGTGCTGGTGGCGACGCCGGATCACTGGCACGCCATCCCTACGATTCACGCCTGCGAAGCAGGCAAGCATGTCTACGTCGAAAAGCCGCTCGCGCACAACATCGCCGAAGGCCGCGCCATCGTCAACGCCGCGCGCCGCCACAACAGGACCGTGCTCGTGGGCACGCAGCAACGCTCGGCCACGCATTTCCCGGAAGTGGCTCGTATCATCCGTAGCGGCGAACTCGGCCAGGTGCGCTACGTCCGCGTTTGGAACTTCTCCAACATGACTCCGAACGGAATCGGCAATGAGCCGCCCGGTCCTGTGCCGGAGGGGCTCGACTGGGACATGTACTGCGGGCCGGCGCCCGTGGTTCCCTACCGGCGCGCACGCTTCCAGGGCTCCTACCGCTGGTTCTGGGATTACGCCGGGGGAACCATCACCGACTTCGGCACTCACCGTTTCGATACGGTTCACCAGATCATGGGTGTCGACGCGCCGCATACCATCTCGGCCTCCGGCGGCCGCTTCTCGCTGAATGACTGCGGCGAGATGCCCGACGTGATGCAGGTCACCTATGAGTATCCAGGCTTCGTGATGAGTTACGAAGCCTGCAACATGAGCGCCCACGGGCTCGGCGGCCGCACCCCCGGGATGCGCTACTACAATGCCCGCGGCGACATGGACCGCCCCCACGGCATGGCATTCTATGGCGCCAATGGAGCCCTGTTCTGCGACCGTATCGGCTATGAGATTTATCCGTTTCAGGACCGCATCGAGCGCAAGACGCATAACACCACCGACGCCACCTCCCTTCACGCACAGCACTTCATCCGTTGCCTCCGCGATGGCGAGAAGCCGAAGACGGATGCCGAGACCGGCCACCGTTCCACCAACATCGCGCACCTCGGCAACATCGCCTACAAAACGGGATTGAAGTTGAAGTGGGACGCCGCGAAGGAGAGCTTTACGGACGCGCCGGCGGCAACGAAACTGCTCCGCCGCAATGCCCGCAAGCCGTGGGATCTGGTGTAGCTACTTCGCCGGCGGCTGATAGTAAAGCAGGATGCCCTTGCCGACGCGCTCTGTGGGCTCCGTGTAATCGGTCCAGATGATGCGGGTTGGGTTCTTCTCGCGCGTGTTCATCCGCGTGAGCTTGTTGAAAGTGAGGCTCACCGCGTTCCAGCCCGGCCGTGGCGAATCGGGGTTCAACGGCACGTTTTGCGGCATGCCGTGGTACTCCACCCACAGTCCGTAAATCGCCGGATCGAAGGCGAACTGCTTCACGCCAAGCTGGTTGAGCCGCGCGATCAGGCGCTTCATGTCCTGGCCCCAATCCAGATCCGAATCCACGAGCACCTCTTCCGGCTTGCTGCCCGCCAGGAAATTGAAGTAGGCCAGATAGTCCGGATGTGCCATCGCGGATGTGCCCACCTGCCACGCTAGCAGTCCGGTGAGCATGCCTGCCGTCCAGCGGCGCTTCCATTCCCTCAGCAGATATTCGGCGGTAGCGGCCGCCATGACCGCCGCGAAAACGTAGACCGGAAGCACGTGGCGGACGCCGATGTTGATATGGCTGGTGACGGAGAAGGCAATCATGCCCAACATCAGCCCGATGACGACGCGGTCGCGCTTGCGCCCGCTCCGGAACAGCAGCCAGATACCGGGGATCACCAGCAGCTGGAAAGCGACGGGCGTCTTGAAGAGAAGCGCGGCGGGGTAGTAATACCAGAAGCCCGTCTTGCTGAACTCACCCAGCAGCCAGGAGTCGTGACCGATTTCATTGTGTTGCCGCGCTTCCTCGATGCCGTTGAAGAATTCCGGCGCCGGCACATGGAAGGAAAGCGTCCTCGCGGGGCCGTACGAGAACCGGAAAGCGGCCCAGACGATGAACAACGCCAACAGCCCGCCCGCGAGCGCAGGTTTCCACGTGCGTTTGACAACGGCCACTACTTCCTTCTTCCCCGGCCAGGCGAAAAGCAGCGCGGCGGCCAGGCAACTCGGCACGAAGGCCAGCGTCGAGAACTTCGACACCAGCGCCAGTCCAAGCGCCACGCCGAACAGGACCCCCGTCTTCCAGGCCGGCCGCTCCACCAGCAGCATGGTGGCGGCCATCAAACCGCAGAAGGTTGCCGTGAAGACCGCGTCGGTGGTCGCAAGCCCGGAATGCGCAAGGATCGCCGGCATCGTCGTGAGGAACACTACGCTGCCGAGCGCGATGAGCCGGCTGAACCAGCGCGCGCAAGCCGCCCAAACCACCCAGCAAAGCAGCCAGAAGGCGGGCAGCATGGCGGCTCGCGCCCATCGTAGGCGGCCGTCATAGTTGGCGTCCGTGCTGTAGAAAGCCGACAAGGCCTGGTCGTACATGTCGGCGCGGGGGTCGTCGATAAGTTTTGCGTTCAGCTTCCACGGGCCGATGGCGGCCAGCACGCGCGCCAGCGGTGGATGCTGCGCTTCAATCTTGTAGGTTCCCCGCGTGATCCATTCCAGCCCGCAGGCGATATGGAACCCTTCGTCGATTGTGTGGTGGAAGACATCGTAGGTGGCAACAATTCTCGCCGTCCCGATTAAGGTGAGCAACAAGGCGATCCAGTGCGCTTTCGCGGATATGCGGTCGAGCCAAACCATGTTTGTTAAGCTAAGAAGTCACTGTAGCATGGGACAAAAACAGCCCGTCCCTGGTTTCCTCCAAACGCGAAAACAGGAACTTCTCATTTGCGCCGCCCTGTTGGCGGTGATTCTCTCCGTCTTTTATCAGGCCTCGGAATTCACGGTCATCGGCATTGACGACACCTCCTTCACCTCGGGCAATTTCGTCGTGCAGGCCGGCATCACCTGGCCCGGCATCCAGTACGCCTTCACCACAAACGAGATGGGCAGCTGGCATCCTCTCACCTGGTTGTCGCACATGCTGGACTATCAGCTGTTCGGCGGAAATCTCGGGCGCCATCACGGCGTGAACATCTTGCTGCACGTGTTGAACACATGGGGTGTCTTCTTGCTGTTGCGGCTGGCAACGGGTGCGCTATGGCGTTCCGCCGCGGTGGCGGCGCTGTTTGCCATTCACCCGATGCATGTGGAACCAGTAGTGTGGCTGGCCGACCGCAAAGGGCTGCTGGCCGCGCTGTTCTGGATTGCCTCGACACTGGCGTGGCTGCTTTCCCTTCGCCGGCCGGAGAAAGTCTGGAAGTGGCGCGCGGCATCCTTCGTGCTGTTCGCGCTGGGCTTGATGTCGAAGCCCGTGCTGGTGACGCTGCCCTTCGCACTGGTGATGCTGGAGTACTGGCCTCTCGGCCGGTTCCCCCGGCTTGCCGAACTGCCGAAGGCGATTCTCGAGAAGGCGCCATTCCTGCTGCTGACCGCGGTGATGTCGGTGATCACTTACATCGGCCAGTCCGAGGCCGGCGCCATGTCGCAGTATGGCAAACTGCCGGTGACCACGCGCCTGGCCAATGCCTTTCACGGCATCGCGATGTATCTTTCCAAGACCTTCTGGCCGGTGGATCTGGCCTTCAACTACACGCTCCGCCCGCTGAGCGCCGCCGAGGTGGCGTTGGCCGTTGCCGTTGCGGTCACCCTTACCGCCCTTGCCGTCTGGCGCATCCGTCACAATCCGTATCTCGCGTTCGGCTGGTTCTGGTTTGTCGGCGTGCTGGTGCCGTTTTTGGGCCTGGTGCAAACCGGTGATCAGGCTTACGCGGACCGCTATACTTATGTCCCGCATATCGGCCTGTTCATCGCCGCCGTCTGGGGTCTCCACGCGGTGATCAAACCGGGTTGGTGCAAGGCGGCCTGGTTCCGCATCCCCGCCGGAGCGCTCTATCTCCTGCTTCTGTGGACTTCGCTCGCACAGACCAGCCTCTGGGGTGACCAGGTGCGCTTTTGGACGCACACGGTGACCATTGTTCCCCATCACGTGCAGGGGCGTCAGCTGCTCGGCGAGTATTACGCCAAGCGTGGCGATTTCCCCAACGCGCAAATTCATCTGAACAAGGCCCTGGAGCTCGACCCGAAAGACTCCGACTCCTACCGCAAACTGGCCGAACTCGCCTTTCTAAAGGACAACAAGCAGGAGGCGTTGAGCCTGCTGGATACTGCGATACGGCTGAAGCCCGACAGTGGCACGGCGCACCATAACCGCGGCTTGGTGTTGCGCGCGATGGACCGCAACCAGGAGGCGCTGGAGGCATTCCAGAAGGGGCTTGCCTCGGGTCTGGAGCCGCTGGATCAGGTCGAGGCCCATTTTCAAATCGGCCGCACCTACCATGCGCTGGGTCAGACCGAGCAGGAACTGGCCAGCTTCCGGAAAGTGCTCGAACTCGATTATGAGCACTTCATGGCCCGGAAGAATCTCGCCTTCGCCTATTTGAAGTTGAAGCAGTTCGCCGACGCGGAGCGGGAGTTTAACAACCTGGCTATGGTGGCGCCGAACGATCCCGACGTTTCCGGATCGCTTGAGTACTTGCAGCAGCTGCGGCGTTAACCTAGTTGCTCTTGGTTCCCTTTTTGGAGGCCGGACGCGCACCGCCTCCCAGCAACGACTCAATCTGCTTGCGCATGTTGACTTCCTCATTCTCGAAGAAGTTATCGCGGCCGCCGAACTGCGCACGGATGGTCCCTTGCCGGTCAATAAAGACCAGTTGCGGAACATACATGATGAGCATCAGGGGAATTTGCAGGAACTCGTGAGCCTTTTCCCTCGGCGCGTAAGCCACCGGATAGCTCAGTCCGAGCTGCTTGACATAATCGGGCACCAGCATGTGGGCCATGTCGTTGGTCGCCACGCCGATCGCCTGGAAGCCGCGCGAGCCAAATTCGGTCTGCATCTTCTGAAGCAGTCCGGAGCAGCGCTGACAAGCCGGGCAAGTGGTGATGAGAAACTCCAGCGCGACTACTTTGCCTTTATAGTCGGCCAGGTTCACCGTGGCGCCGGTGGGGGTGCGGAAGGAAGCCGCCGGCGCGGGCCGCGGCACATCGGCTGCCGGCAAAGTCGTAGCCAAGAGCCATAATGCCATTCCAACAGATGCAGTCCTCATACAAGCTAGTCTATCGAAAAGCGCGTTAGTGTACCGTAGCTCTGCGCAGGAGCGCGTTTTTCCGCTCTACTGTGGGGCGCCGATGGCGTAGAGAGCGGTCCCGGTGCGCACGAACAATCTGCCGCCGCTGATTGCGGGAGTGGCGTAGATGGCGGAGTCGAATTGATTGATGGCGAGTATTTCCCAGTCGGCCGCGGCGCGGAGGACGAGGAGCTTACCCTGTTCGGTGGCGATATAGAGTTTACCGGCGGCGGCGACGGGCGAGGCGTAGTAGTCATCCAAGGCTCCGGTAAGACGGGCCTGCTTGAGTACATGGCCGGTGCGGGCGTCGAGGGTGGTGGCGATGCCGCCGCTGCGGAAGAGGTAGACGACGTTGTCGTGGACGAGTGGAGTAGGAACGTCGGGGAGCGATTTTTCGTAGCGCCAGAGCAAATGCGTGTTGGTCACGTCGCCGCCGCCGCCGAGCTTGACGGCGAGCATGCCGTTGCGGGAGGCGCGGCGGGTGCGGAAGAAACTCCATTCGCGTTCATTGAGGAGGCCGTCACGGTCAAGGTCGATAGCTCGCCAGGTACCGGTGGGCTGCCAGGGCGGAGGGAGTTCGCTTTGTGCGAGCTTACCGTCCCGGTTAGCGTCGGCGCTGGCGATGACGTGCTGGAAATCGGGCAGGTCGACTTGCTCGCCAACATCGTTGCCGGGGGTCCAGCCGTTGAAGTAGAGAGTATCGCCGGCGATAGTGGGTGCGGATTTGGGCTGGCAGGTGAGGCCGCGAAGGAACCACAGCGATTCGCCCGTGGCAACAGAGTAGGAAGTGAGCTGGTACGAGCCGGGGGCGATGACTTGCGTGGGGCCGCCGGCGGGTCGGTGAATGATCGGCGTGGAGTAGCCGTTGATGACGTGGCGCGGAGTTTTCCAGGCGATCTTGCCGGTTTTGGCATCGGCGGCGAGGATGAACGCATCGGTGTCGGTGTCGCAGACGAGGATCACTTTTCCGTCGGCGTAGACGGGCGATGCGACGATGCCGTGCTGGCTGTTGAAGGGCCCGAGCGGGAGGCGCCAGCGCTCGGCGCCATGGGCACTGTAGGCGAGGAGGCCGAAGTCGGCGAAGAAGACGTAGACGTTGTCGCCGTCGGTGACGGGGGTGGGTGCGGCGCGGTGATTGAGAGTATGGCGGGCTTCGCGGCGTGAAGCGCGGATGGAGCGGCGCCATAGGAGCTGGCCCGTGTCGCGGTTGAGGCTGAGCGTGATGAGATCGTCGCCTTCCGCAGCGGTGAGGAAGATGCGCTTGCCGGAGAGGATCGGCGAGGATTTGCCTTCGGGGACGTCAGTTTTCCACAGAACGTTTTTGGCGGGGCCGAATTCGGTGGGCAGCGCATCGCAGGAGAGGCAGAGGCCTGAGCCGCCGGGGCCGCGGAACTGCGGCCAGTCGGCGGCGGAGAGGGTCAGTGCGAGCAGCGGATGGAGGAGAATACGCATCGCCGTGCACCCATATTAATCCGTCAGGACCGTCGCAGGATATAGAATGATGCGCTAAGAAGGAGATCAAGAGCATGACAACAAGAAGAGCGTTTTTCGGATCGCTGCCGGTGCTGGCAGCAGGATCGTTGATGGCGCAGGAGCGGCGGGCGGCGCGCCCGAAGATCAAAATCACGGATTTACGTTGCGCGATTATCGGGCGTAATCCGACCGTGCGCATAGTCACCGATCAGGGCATTTCGGGTTATGGGCAGGCGGAGGGGACGAAGGGCTATCTGAAGCCGATGGTCCTTTTCTACAAGGACTACATCCTGGGCGAGGATCCCACCGATGTGGAGCGGGTGATGTTGAAGATCAGGCGGATGGGCGCATTCAAGCCGTGGGGCGCGGCGGTGAGCGCGATCGAGATCGCGCTGTGGGACATCGCGGGTCAGGCGGCGGGCGTGCCGGTCTATAAGTTGCTGGGAGGCAAGATTCGGGACCGGGTGCGGATTTACAACGGCGGTTTCCGGCCACCGATGAAGGGGCAGAGGCCGGAGGATTACGCCGAGACGGTGCAACGGATGAAGGAGGCGAAAGAGGGCTTCACGCTGATCAAGATGGCTGTGGCATTCCACAACCGGGCGATGATGACAGCGATTCCGGACATGTGGTACGACGAGCCGCGCGGTGGAGCGTCGCACCCGAACAAGGGCGTACTGACCGAACGCGGGTTGAAGTACATCATCTCCTGCGTGGAGGCGATGAAGAAAGTGCTGGGCGATGAAGTGGGGCTGGCGTTGGATGCCGGTCCGGGCTTCATGATGAAAGATGCGGTGGCGTTCTCGCGGGCGTGCGAGCCGATGAACCTGGCCTGGATCGAAGACATGCTGACGGGGGACTACACGCCGTATCCCAATGCGGAGCTGTACCGGGATCTGAAAATGATGACGTCGGTGCCGATACACACCGGCGAGCAGATTTACCTGCGGCAGAACTGCAAAGACCTGATCGAGAAGCAGGCGGTGGATGTGCTGGGTCCTGATCCGGAGGATGTGGGAGGGATCGCGGAGCTGAAGTGGATCGCCGAATACGCCGATCTGCACGGCATCGCGATTGCTCCCCATGGCATCTTCGACGGGCTGATCGGGCTGGCGGCGCATGTGCATATGGCAGCGGCGATGCCGCAGAACTTCATCGCCTTCGAGTATCCGTACGGGCAGCCGGAGTGGTGGTACGACATTGTGGACGGGCTGCCTGATCCGATCGTGAAGAAGGGGTTCGTGGACGTGTGGGACAACCCCGGGCTAGGCGTGACGTTCAAAGTGGCGGCGGCAAAGGCGCGGTTGCGGGAGGAGGATCGGGGATTTTTTGATTAGGCCTCAATAGTGGTAACGCGCCTGAAGAAAGTCGATTCGTTGGTTGCTCACGCGGTAAACGAGACGGTGTTCCTGCGTGATGCGGCGCGACCAGCAGCCCGTCAGCGAGTGGCGGAGAGGTTCCGGTTTGGCTGCTCCAGTGAAGGGGTCCCGGATCACTGCGTCGACGAGGTCGAGAATCCGCAAAGCGGTTCGGCGAGCGGCGGACACCCAGTGGCGGAGGTCTTCGAGGAATTCCTTCTGAAAAACGGCTTCGCGCCTACCGGGAGGTTGCAAGCTTCAGCTCGCGGCGAAGGCGGTCTGGAGTAAGGCGCCTACCTTGACCACGCGCGGCGCGGCGGAGCGCGGAATTGAGCCTGGCCGCATTCGCGGGTGAGCGCAGAAGGTGGGCGGTTTCCATGAGGCCTGCGAGATCGGAAGCAGGGATCAGCGCGACATCCTCGGCGCTCTTACGGCGTACGATGACCACTTCTTGATCCTTGGATACGCGATCGAGATAAGAGGCAAGCTCCTGGCGCAATTGCGTGTAGGTGGTCTCGACGGCCATGCTTTATTGTACAGGATTCCTGTACGCCATGCCTACTTCTCCTCGATGCGATAGAGATGCGTTCGAGTGCGGAGGTAGAAGGCTTTTCCGGCGATGGCGGGTGAGGCGAGGAAACCTTCGTCGAGTCGATTTTCACCCAGTTGCTCGAACGTGCGCCCGGGCTTGAGGACAATGGTTTTTCCGTCCTCGCTGAAGAACCAGAGTTTGCCGTCGGCGTAAACGGGCGAAGCGGAGTAATCCCCGCCGATGCGCTCCTGCCAGACCTGTTCGCCGGTCTTGGCATCGATGCAGCTGGCGATGCCGGTGTCGCCGATCATGTAGATCAGATCCCCGACCAGGAGAATGGATGGCTTGTTCGAGACGCCGCGCTTCACCTTCCACGCCACGTGGGTGTCGGTGATGAGCCCGTTGCCGCCGGTGCGGACGGCGAACAACTGGCCGGCAGAGAATCCGGTAGGAAAGAAGATCAGGCCGTGTCCGAGCACGGGACGCGTGCTGGCCGAGTGCTGCGCCCGCTCCTCCACGCGCCAGAGTTCCTTCCCGGACAGCGGGTCGTAGGAATAGGCGGCTTTCGCTCCCAGGCTGATCATCTCCCAGCGGCCGTTGATCTGCTCGACATGCGGAGTCGCGAACGCCTTGCGCAAATCGCCATCGGCGGCGGGTTTACCGTTCTTATCGAGATCCTGAAAATCAATGGATCGCTTGGTTTGCCAGACGGTCTTGCCCGTGCGCTTGTCGAGCGCCATGACGAACTGATCATCGCTGCCGTCGAAGTGCATGAGCAGCAGGTTGCGGAACAGCACGGGCGAGGAGCCTGCGCCCCGGAAATGATTGCACTCGATGTCGCGCCGCTGCCAAAGCACCTGGAAATTCCTGGAGTTGATGCAGGCCGTGCCCGGAGCCCCGAAGGTGATGTAAACGCGCCCGTCTTCGATTACCGGGGTGGGAGAGGCGGCGGTGTTGAACGGATGGATGAACTGCGGCTCGGCGACGTCGAACAACTTCATGTCGCGCATGATCTTGCCGGTGTCGCGGTCGATGGCGATGGCATAGAGCTCGCGCGCGTCCTTGGTGGCGGTGGTGAGCCAGATCTGATTTCCGTGGATGACGGGGGAGGACCAGCCGCGGTCGTGAATGGCGGTCTTCCACACGATGTTCCGTGTTTCGCTCCAATGCAGTGGCAGGCCGCGTGCGTCGGAATGGCCGGTGCCGTCGGGGCCGCGGAATTGCGGCCAGTTGTCGGCGGCGGGGAAGGTTTGTGTGAGGAGGAGGAGGAGGAGGAGGAGGAGGGTTTTGGGGGGCATGGGCGTTACGGGGATTATCTCACTCGCGCGCCGAGACCATCGCGGCGAATGTGGGAACAGTGAGCCTCAGGATATCCATCGAGATCTACCGCCAGGAGCTATGGATCGAGCGAGGGCGTCCAGATCCGGAAACAAGACGGCCACGTGAATGCCGTGCTTAGATAACGATTTCTTGAGTGCCCTTCGGCAGTCGTATGCAACGCGAATTCTGACGAGTTCGTCTACATTGGGCGGAATAAAGTCCTTGGCTGGGTGGTGATGTGCCGTAAACAAGCCGCTTTGAGCGCGGAGGCGAGGCGTGACGATTCGAGTGCCAATCTCTACTTCCCAATACAAAACGTAGAAAAGATGCGATTGAGGATATCATCGGCAGTGGTTGCGCCGGTGATGGCGTCGATGGGGGTGAGGGCGGCGTAGAAGTCGAGCAGCAGCATTTCGTGGGGGAGGGCGTGGCCGAGAGCCTCGCGGGCGTGTCGGAGGGCGGTGGAGGCCTCGCGGAGGAGTTGTTCGTGGCGGATGGAGGTGAGGAAGCCGGCGTCTTGTTCGATCAGGCCATCCGGGGATAGCGTGCGGAGGATTTGTGCTCTTAGTTCGGGGATGCCGGAGGAGGTGAGGGCGGAGACTCTGGTTCCGTCGATTTCCGTGGCAGTGGGCAGGTCGGATTTGTTGAGGACGACGATGTGGCGGCCTTGGGAGGCGGCGCGTGAGAGGAGGGAGCGATCGTCGGGAGTTAGTGGGGAGGAAGCGTCGATGACGAGTAGGGTGAGGTCGGCGTCGGCCATAGCTTGGTAGGAGCGCTGGATGCCGAGGGTTTCGACAAGCTCGGCTCCCTCTCGGATGCCGGCGGTGTCGAGGAAGCGGACAGGGATGCCATCGAGTGATGCGGTTTCAGAAACCGTGTCGCGCGTCGTGCCGGCGATGTCGGTGACGATGGCGCGGTCCTGCTGGAGCAGGCGGTTGAAGAGGCTGCTCTTGCCGACATTGGGGCGGCCGACGATGGCGAGCGAGAAACCGTCGTGGACGAGCTTGCCGTAGGCGAAGCTGCAGGCGAGGGTTTCGGTTTCGGTGATCAGCGGGTCAAGGCGGCGGGCGATTTCGGCGTCGGGAGCGACGTCGATGTCGTCCTCGGCGAAGTCGATGCCTGCTTCCAACAGCGCGATCAGGTCAAGCAGCTGGCGTTTGATGGGAGCGATGCGGCGGGAGACGGAGCCTTCCACTTGCTGTGCGGCGACGCGGGCCTGGTAGAGGGTGGTGGCATCGATCAGGTCACGAACGGCTTCGGCTTGGGGAAGGTCGAGGCGGCCGTTGACATAGGCGCGGAGCGTGAATTCTCCGGGTTCGGCAATGCGTGCGCCGGCCGAGCAAGCACGCTCGACTCCGTGGCGGAGAATGACGGGCGCACCGTGGCAGGAGATTTCGACGACGTCTTCGGCGGTGTAGGAGCGGGGGGCCTGGAAGTAAGTAACGACGACTTGGTCGATCGCGTTGCCGTGATCGTCCGTTAGGGTGGCGAGAGTGGCGGTTCGAGGAGTGAGGGCGGGAGCCTCCAGCATTTCAGCGGTGATCCGGAGCGCCTCCGTGCCGGAAATGCGGATGACGCCGAGTCCGCCTCGGCCCGGCGGCGTGGAGACGGCGACGATGGTGTCTTGAAGGCGCATGGGAGCGCGCGGGCGATACGGTTATCTGCGCCGGCCGCGGCGCATCACGGGAGGGGCGGCGGTGCGGGGTGAAGAGGGCATGCCGGCGGGATAGATCACGACATTGCGGCGCGGTTCGAAACCTTCGCTTTCGCTGCGCACCTCTGGTTCATTGCGTAAGGCCATGTGCAGGATGCGGCGCTCGCGGCTGTTCATGGGGTTGAAGCGGAAAGGAGTGCGGGTTGTCTTGACGCGCTCGGCGGCGGTGACGGCGCTGAAGCGCAATTCCTCGATGCGGAGCATGCGATGGTCGTTGGCATCGAAGCAAATCAAGCTGTGATCCTCGCCCGGCATGCCGAGCATCTCCATGGTGAGGTGCTCCAGCGCAAGCAGCAGTTCCGTCTTATTGGCGATTAATTCACTGACATCGTCGCCGGAGAATTTCACGCGTATTTCCGGGTTTTCAAAGTCGGGGTGCGGAGAGGCTTCCTCGGAAAGTTCAAAGGTGAGCTTCAGGCCGGCAAGTTGGAGGATACGTTTGAGAAAGGCCTCGATGCGCGGGCCATGTTCGGAGATCGTGTATTTGCGCTTGCTCACGGACTATTTCCTGGATTTCCTGGCCGGTTTGGAGACCGGCGGAGGTTCCGGGGCCGCGGTATGGATAAATTTGTTGAAAAACAGCTGCTGCGCAATGCCCACGACGTTGCCGGTCAACCAGTATAGCACCAGGCCTGAGGAGAAATTATAGAACATGAAACCGAAGAAAAGCGGCATCAGCAGCATGATGCGCTGCTGTGCGGGATCGGCCGCGGTGGACGGTGTCATCTTCTGCATGAAGAACTGGCTGGCGACCATGGCGATGGGCAGCGGACGAATGGCGAGCATTTCGGGACGGGAGAGATCGGTGACCCATAGCCAATCGGCGCCGCGGATCTCGATGGCGACGGAGAGAACTTTGTAGAAGGCGAAGAAGAAGGGGATCTGGAGCACCATGGGGACGCAACCGCCCATCGGGTTAACGCCGTGCTTCTTGTAAAGCTCCATGATCTCTTGGTTTTGTTCCGCCTTTTTGGGATCGCGGAGGCTGAGGCCTTTGTACTTTTCGTTGATTGCCTTGACGTGCGGCTGGAGTCCCTGCATCTTCTTCATCGACTTCAGGCTGGTGACCTTCAGCGGCAGCATGATGAAGTTGATGATCACGGTGATCAGGATAATGCACCAACCGTAGTTCGGCAGGTACTTATCGTGAAGCCAGTTGAGAGACAGGAAGAGCGGCTTGGCGATGATGGCGAACCAGCCCCAATCCACCAGCTGCTCAAGGCGCGGGGAGATGGAGCGCAGCAGGTCCGTGTCCTTGGGCCCGACGAACAGCGAGAAGCGGTTGAGATGCTCACCGCCGACGGCGACCCCCGCGTTGGGCTCTTCTTTCGCGTCGATGGCGTTGGGGACCAGATCGGAAATCGTGTGTATCTCGAAGCCGTCGGTCGATTCCGGGAGCGCGACAGCGGCGAAGTACATATCTTCAATGCCCGCGAAAGAGTAGTTGCCACGGTTGACGACCGGACCGTCCTTGGCCTTGCCGGCTTCCAGCACGTTAAGCTTGCCTTCATTGAGATCGTAGAAGACGGAGTGCTGGTTGGAGGCCGCGCCGATCACGGTCTCGTCGCCGAAGCCGCCGCGCCAGCTCAGCAGATGAGGCTTGCCGCGGCCGGACTGGCTGACTTCGGAAGAAACCTCGGCGAGGTGGCTCTTGTTGCGGAAGGCGAAGCTCTTCCGGGCGTGCCATTCGCTGTCGGCATACTCAAAGTCGATGCGCAGCTTGTCTGCCGAGAGCGTGGCGCGGAACAGCGCCTGGTTAAGTTTCTGTGCGGAGGAGCCGTTTTTCAGGCGGATCGAGAAGGGGTAACCTGTCTTGCCTATCGCGCGGGCGTTCAGCAGCTCCAGCGGCTTGCCGGTGGAGTCCTGATAGTTCTTGAGGACCCAACTCTTGATGACAGCGCCGCGGTTGGAGAAGTCAATTTGATAAAGATCCGTTTCGACGCGGATGGTTTCTTCGCTCGAAGAGTTGACCTGGCCGGTGGGAGCCGGCGTGGAGGGTGCCGGAGGCGGCGCTTCGGCTGTCTTCACGGGTTCCGCTGTCTGCTTGGAAGTCGTGGCGGCGGGCGCAGCCTTCTTTTGCGGCGATTCGGGGGGAGCCGGAATCAGATATTGCGAGACGAGGAGCACAACGCCCATCAGCGCGAATGCGAGCAGCATCCGCTGCTCCGTGGTGAGTTCCTTCTTAGGGGAGTTTTTCTTAGGATCGCTCATCGGACCGGGTCGATACCGCCTTCATGAAAAGGATGACAGCGCGAGAGGCGCTTGAGGCCCATCCAGACGCCGCGCGCGGCGCCGTGATGGGAGATGGCCTGCGCCATGTATTCCGAACAAGTAGGATGGAAACGGCACGCGGAGGGAAGCAGCGGCGACATCCATCGCTTGTAGAAACGGAGACAGGCGATCAGAAGTTGCTGCATTTGGCGAATGCTCGTTTCACCTGCCGGCGCAGTTCCTCCATCGGGGCGTCATAGACTGCCTGGCGTGGATGAAAAACCATGTCGACGGGCGCTTTCATTTCATTTAGCTCCAGCCGCACCGCTTCGCGCATGCGCCGGCGAATGCGATTGCGCTTGACGGAATTTCCCAGAGCGCGCGGCACGGTGAAACCAACCCTGGGAGCTTTGCTCTCTTCCCGCTTCAGATAGAAGACCGAGAACAGGGGGTTGCCAAGCCGCAACCCTTGATCATACACGCGTAGGAACTCGGCGCGCTTGCGCAGCCGGCTGGACTTGGTTAGAGCGTTTGTGGCGCGATCAGCGGGTGGCGTAGCGGACGGCTCTTTCGTCGCTGACGGTGAGCTTCTTACGGCCCTTGGCGCGGCGGCGGCTAAGAACGGCGCGGCCATCCTTGGTCTCCATCCGGGAGCGGAAGCCGTGTTTCTTGGCGCGCTTGCGGTTGTTCGGCTGAAAAGTACGTTTCGGCATGTGGTTCCTCGGCCTCGTGCATGCAAACTGATCCGAGGCGTGCAGACAGTCTTTAGGAATCCGGGAGAATCCCCGAATCTTTAGTATAGGGACGGGGCGGGAGGGGTGTCAATCGCGTACACAATCGCGTACCGGAATAGACGCCGGCCAACCGCAATGCTAGAATGAGGTTGTCTGCCTGCGCGCGGGGACGTAGTTCAGCTGGTTAGAACGCCGGCCTGTCACGTCGGAGGTCGCGGGTTCGAGCCCCGTCGTCCCCGCCATTTCTCAATCACCGGTCTCCATTCAACCCCGCCACGCGTTTGCCAGCTCCAGCAACAGCAGCGGGTCCTGCTCGCCGGACTGTTCCAACGTATTCAGCAGATCCACCGTCCGCTCGACAAGCGGCTTGCGTACCGCCACCGGAAGATCCGCGATCTGCGGCAGCATCGCGCGGGAGAACTTGCGCGTCTGTTCAAACGCTGATTATGCACTTGACGTCCTGGCTCCTGCACTGGCCCATCCGGAGCCCATGTACCGTTACCTGTGAACCTCCGGTACCAGGTTGGAAATCCAGGTTTCACCGATAAGTTTAGGCAGCGTGATTGGAAAACTCGCCCACTGGATCGGAGCCTGGTCTGCCTGCGCGGGCTTGATGCTGGCGCAAACGAGCTCCCGCACTCAAATTGTGGTTGTTGTTCAGCCGGAGGTTGCCCTGAGCCAGCCGGCGCCGGACACGGTGAGGGTGAAGATCCGGCTGGGGCCCCAAAGTCAGGCGTTGCTGTGGAGAGCGGAAAGCTGCGCCACGGTACCCAGTGATGGCTACCGGCTTACCAAATCGGGCACGCACGCAGTCCCGGTTGCAGCGATCTCCGGTGCGGGCGGGCGCGTGTGCCTGGCATCCACCGATGGTGCGCTACGAGTCTCCCTGCCGTAGGCTCACCCAACCAAGCCCCCCGCGTGTATACTGAATCGCCAGGCTCGAAGGTCATGGGCGAATGCACGGGGTGGACACGAAGAAAGCTGCTCAAGCTTGCCGCCGGCTGCGCGGCATCCTCACCGGCAAGTGACTTGCGTCTGACCAAGCTCGACCTATTCACCGGCGGCGAAGGCGGGTACGCGCTCTACCGCATTCCCGGCATCGTGGTCACGCGGAAGAAAACGCTTCTTACCTACTGCGAAGCGCGCCAGACCGGCCGCGGCGACTGGGGCCCCATCGACATCCTGCTGCGCCGCGGCGCCGTCGGAGGCCAGACCTGGTCTGCGCCGCAAAAGATCGCCAACGTGGAAGGGCCGTACCGGAAGAACCCCGTCGCGCTGGCGCAGAACCTGGCCGGCGCCGATGATGTCACCTACAACAACCCCGTAGCGATACCCGACGAGCAAACCGGCGCCGTGCATTTCCTTTTCTGCCTGGAGTACATGCGCTGTTTCTACATGCGCAGCGAGGACGACGGCATCAGTTTCTCCAAGCCCGTCGAGATCACCGGCGTCTTTGAAAACTTCCGCCGCCACTACGACTGGAAAGTGCTCGCCACCGGACCGGGCCACGGGATACAGCTGCGCAACGGCCGGCTGCTGGTTCCGGTCTGGCTTTCCACCGGCGCCGGCGGCCACGCGCACCGGCCGTCTGTCGTCTCGACCATCTACAGCGACAACGCCGGCCGCGACTGGAAGGCCGGCGGGATTGCCGTGCCGAACACGCCCGATTCGGTCAACCCCAGCGAGACCATGGCCGTGCAACTCCAGGACGGCACTGTGCTGATGAACGCGCGTAGCGAATCGGCACATCACCGGCGGCTATTGCTTCGCAGCAAGGACGGCGCTTCCGGCTGGTCGCCTGCCGAACCTCATCCCGAGTTGCTGGAGCCAATCTGCATGGCCAGCATGATCCGGCTCTCGGGAAAGGATCTGATTTTTTCCAGCCCGCATCACCTCAGCGCACGCCGCAACCTTTCCATCAAGCTCAGCCGTGACGAAGGAAAAACCTGGCCGGTGAACAAAACGCTTGAGCCGGGTCCATCCGCATACTCCGATCTGGCGGCGGGCGCCGATGGCGCGATCTACTGCTTCTATGAGCGGGGAAGCGTGGAGGAGCTTCCACGCAAACTGACGCTGGCGACGTTCAGCCCCGCCTGGCTGGAGGATCAAGCGGCGGGCTGACGAACGGGAGATTTCTTCCGGCGCGCAGTGCGCGGCTTGGGGCGCGGAACCGGGTTGCGGGGCGCCGGATCCAGGATCGAAACCAGCCCGTTGCCGAGCGAGATCTGCTCCAGTTCTCTCTCGAAATTCCGAACCGCTTCGCAATTCTCCGGCCGGTCAGGGCATATGGAACAGCGCTCGCCACACCACTTGTAGCTTTGGCAGCAAACCGTCCTGACCATGATGAAGGTCGCCATGTCAGGAGCGCCTCGGGTTGGCGTTTCTGCAAACCACTTGCATGACTGAACTAGAAGCATAGCATAGCCGACCAATTCGGTCCACTTTAATCTGATTAAAAAAGCAGCTCCTCGATCTGGAAGGTCAGCGAGGCCCAGAGGCTCTCCCACGCGGCTCGCGAGCCGGCCGGTAAGCGCCTGATATGAACTGTCTTAATCAACCACGGGCCTGCCCCCTCGATCCGTAAAGAAACCTGGCCTTCGCCTGAAGTGGGTGCACGAAGGCTCTTCGACGGATCCCTGTACGGATAGGCGACTACCAGCGCCCCCTCCAGCGGTTTGCCTTCCAGTAGCAGGAGGAAGGGCAACTCGTTGCGGCACGCCAAAGTGTAGGGATTCGCCGTCGGAATCAGTTCCAGCGTCATGCCGACTTCCCGATCGTACCTCCCGTCCGTGGAGGCGGCGGCAACTATTGACCCACGCGAAGCCGCACAGCAACCGGCTCACCGGGTTTCACCTGGTAAGAGGAAGGCTCAATCCAGAAGTCATGCGCCACGGCCGACGCCACCAGCAGCAGCGCCAGAAGCGGAATCACTGACGCCGGATCTGCCCGCGAATCTCCCCGTTCGGGAAGTTCTGGCTGTGGATGTTCACGTAAAGATTGCCGTTCAACAGCTCATTGATCAGGTTGGTGGTTCTTCCTGCCCGTCGCCCGCTATCGGACCTGGCGCGCCTGCAACTCGCTCATCATGTGGCTGAATTTCTCTTTCTGCCCCTCATCCAGCAGCCGCATGATCCGATCCTTGCCGTTGGCCCGTACCTCATCCATCTGGGCCTGCAAGGTCTGGTAGTACATCATAAAGTCGTCCAGAACCGTCTCCACCTCCGCCGCCTGATGATCGCTCAAGCTCAATTCCTTGCGCAGCATCTGCAACGTGATCTCCCGGCCGCCTTCTTTCCACGATGCCGCCTGCGCCGGTTGCGTCCCTTTGACGTAACGGAAACCCAGCGCCCCCGCCGCCGAGCCGGTAAGGAACACAAGAACGAGAGTCAAGACCACCCGCGGGCTTTTCCACGGAGATGGACAGCCGCCAGGACCCATGGGCTCTCTAATCCTGATAGGTGGCCAGGTCCACCAGGATGACGTTGCGCTGCGCCGGCTGCGGATCTTCGGCGACCCAGGAATCCGACGGCGGCTCCGCCATCACCTCTACCGCGGTCAGCGTGCCCGTGGGCCGGCCGGCTTCCGTACTATAGTAGGTCAGCCCGATGAGCACCAGCAAAACGGTGGAAGCCATCGCGATGCGCGCGGTGAACTGCGGCTCCAGAAACGCGAACCACCATGGGTTGGCGCGCTGCGCATCCACGCGCTGCATCACGCGCGCGTAGAAGCCGGGCGCCGGTTCCATCGCGGACGGTGTATGGAACGTGTCGCGGAGCAGCCTGCCGTGCTGTTCGAACTGGGCTACCATGTCGGCCGTGTACTCTCCCGCCGCCTCCAGGTTCCGTTCGAATTCCGCACGCCGGTCCGCGTCAAGAGTACCGGAGAGGTACTCTTCCAAGCGATCCTCAATATGGCGTTGCATGTAACTTCTTCCCTCTAAAACGGCTGCTTCGGCAACCGGACTTCCCTCGCGGATCTTCTGTCCGCTTGTTCCCATAACCTATCACATACCCGGGCCTCAGGAAAACAGTGCCTGGCTTGCCTTGGGTATTAATCTCTGGGCCGCTTTCAGCAGCTTCTGCCGGGCCCGGAACAGCTTCACCTTGATTGTGTTCTCATTCAAACCGGTCATCTGCGCCAGCTCTTCCACCGAGTGGCCTTCCACTTCCTTCATCAACAGCAGGTGGCGGTCCTCTTCGCTCACCTTGCCCAGCAGCTTCACCACCAAATCGCGGTGCGACAAGGCCGCGTCAATCGACGGCCCGTGCGAGGTCGGCGTCTCGCTCCGCTCCATCCGCTTGGCCTCTTCCTCAGTGAAATCGCTCTCGTAGACCAGCTTTCTCACCTTTTTCTTGCGCAGATAGTCGTAGCATTCATTGACCGTGATCTTGTAGATCCAGGTCAGCAGGCTGGAGCGGAAATCGAAGCTGCGGATGGAGAAGTAGACCTTCGCAAAGACCTGCTGGGCGATATCCTCGGCGTCGTTATGATTCCGCAGTATCCCGTAAATGATGGAAAAGATTTTGTTTTGATACCGGTCCACCAGCTCGCGGAAGGCCATCTCGTCGCCCTTTTGCAGGCGCCTGACAAGAGCTGCCTCCTCGCTGTTCTTGTAGTCCACGCGTGTTCGAGTTCTTGATGCTGCACCGGCGGCCGGAAACGGGATCGCGCCACTGATTGCTCCAGGCATAGACACTATAGCCGACGTATCCGGCACCCGGCGCGTTTCACCGATCAGCCCACGCGACTAAACATAGCAGATTCATCAGCCTCAGGGCAGACACCTCCGGCCGGTGCTACGCTGGAGGTTTGTCTCACCCCCCCCTCGTCAAGGCCTACCTCGCATTAGCTTCCCTTTGCTTCTTCTGGGGTACCACCTATCTCGCCATCCGTATGGCCCTGGAATCCATCCCTCCTCTCTTCCTCATCTCCTCCCGATTCCTCCTGTCCGGCTCCATCATGCTGGCCGCCGCTTGGGCCACTGGAAACCAGCTGCCCCGCGGCCGAGACTTGCTCTGGACCTCCGTCAACGGAGTCCTGATTCTTGGTGTCGGCAACGGATGCCTGGTTTACGCCGAGACGTGGATCCCTTCCAGCCTGGCCGCACTGTTCATCTCCATTTCGCCGTTCTGGATGGTGGGGCTGGAAGCCGCAGTTCCGGGTGGGGACAAGCTGCGCTTGGCGACCGTTGCCGGCATGCTGTGCGGCGCGGCCGGCGCGGTGATCCTTCTAGGGCCCAACGTCGCCAGGCAAGGTCTCAGTGGGAATGTGCTGAAGGGTTTTCTCATCCTTCAGCTCGGCAGCGCAAGCTGGAGCCTCGGCTCCATACTCCAAAAGCGCCACCGTACGCACGCGCACCCGGTGATCAACGGCGCCGTGCAGCAGCTGGCTGCCGGCCTCGCCTTCCTTCCGCCCGCTCTCGCAGCCGGGCAACTGCCGCAGGAATGGACTGGGAAAGGCATCGGTGCTCTGGCGTGGCTGGTCGTGTTCGGCTCCATTGTCGGCTATAGCTGCTACGCCTATGTGTTAGACCGTCTGCCGGTCTCGCTAGTGTCGATTTACACCTACATCAACCCGGTTGTGGCAGCCGTGCTCGGGTGGATCTTCTATCGCGAGCCCTTCGGGAGCCGCGAGATCCTCGCGATGGCGATTATATTCGGCGGAGTCGCCGTGGTGAAATCGGCCAGCCGCGTGAGTGTCGCGGGAAGGCCCGTCGTCGAAGCTAGATCCTCCGGCGGCGCGCCATGAACCCCAGCGCCAAACCCGCCAACCCGAGCATGCTCAGCGTCCCCGGTTCCGGCACCAGCTCGATCCTCACACCGCCGCTCTCCTGTTGCGGTATCCAAGTAGTCCCGTTGTCCAGGCTCAGTTCGACAAACACGTCAAAGAAACTATCGATGCGATAGTTGCCGCCACCAAGATTGGTGATGTTCAAGGAGCCGTTGGAAGGCAGTGTCGGGCTTTCGCGCAGGATTAGCCCCGAACCGGTCAGGCTCATCGACACGATTTCCGTCTGGAACGTTCCCGTGTCATTCGTTGTCTTGTTGAACGCAACCACCTGCACAGGACCCGATAGCTGGATCGGTCCGCCGGCGCCGGGCGGGATGATCGTGAACCCCGTAGCCAGCGTAGCATCGAATGCTTCCAGCTCATTCGGCCCCGATGGCGTGAGCACGATATTGATCAGGTTGAATAGGTGCAGCCGGCCGAGTCCGTAAGTGGCGCCGCCGTCGAAAAACGTGGCGCTGAACGACCCATCCGGCGTGTCGGAAACGTAGCTTCCGCAAGCCGACGGCGGTCCGGGCAGGAGGCAAATCACACCAGCGTGCGATTTCATCCCGCCTGCAAGAGCGCAAATCACAACGAGCGTAGTAAGTCCGCGGCAATAACTCCGCATGACGGCCCTTCGCCCCTAATGGTAATCAGACACGTTCCGATGGTCAATCCCCTCTTTGAGGCAACTCATGCGAATGCAATGTTAAGATAACTCCACCATGAAGCCGATCGCCCGTTATCTGGAGGCGGCCGGAATCAGTGTCAGCCAGCTTGCCGAAGCCTCCGGCCTCGACCTAAAACTCGTGGATGCCATCGTCAAGGGCAACTTCACCGCCAGCCCCACGCAGCGCAAGCTCCTTGCCGCCGCCCTGAATGTTCCGGTGGAAGAAATCTCCTGGACCCACGCCGTCCCCGTCGAACCCATGCGCGGCAACGGACCGCAGTTCGGCCGCTCCACCTAACCGCCCGCTACTCCTTCTCCAGCACCTTCGCCCCCAGCGCTCCGCCAATCATCGTCAGCCCGGTGAGCATCAGAAACTGGAACAACAGCACCAGCATGATGATCATCCCGAACGTAGTCGGCGACTCCAGAATCTTCAGCGCCTCCTCCACATTCATTCCCGAACCGCCCATCGATTCCATCCGCTCCCGGAACGACTCCTTTAACCCTCCGCTCTGCTGCATCGCCAGCACCAACGGAACCATCAGCACCAGGAGAATCAGGAAGCAGAACACTCCCGTCAGCCAGCCCATCCGCGCCCCGTTGCGCGCCGTGAGAAATTCTCCGGTCCTCCGCTGGTAGAGGTACACCGCGAAAAAACCGGCCACAAGCATCGAGAGCAGAAACCAGAAAACTCCAATAAAGACAGGCAGCGGAACCTGGATCAGCAGCGTGCCGATCAGCGCGCTCAGCAGCGCCGTGCGCACCGCGATGCGGTTCTGAAAGTTGATCGCCAAGGGCAACGCCGCCGCCGGCGCAGCCGCCACGGGTGGAGCCAGGAAATCGGGCGCCGGCTCTTCCGCCTCCACCGGCACCACCTCCCGCTGCGGCTTGCCGCACTTGTGACAAAAAAGAGCATCGTCGGGAAGCTGCGCGCCGCAAGTGCAGAAAGCTATCACAGCTTCAGTTTCCCGCAGCCGCGCGGAGTGAATCAAGCAGGTTATCCTACGAGGTTACCCCCTCATGCCACTCACACTGCTTGTCCTTTCCAAACCGGAAGCCGCCCATCTGCGTCTGCTCGAGGCCCTGCCTGACGAGGTCCGAATCGTCACCGGCAACCAGCACGAAATCTTCGCCCAGGTTGCGCCGGAAGCCGACGCCATCCTCAACGGTTTCGTCAGCCTGGATCTATTCCGCGACGTTTTCCTTCAAACGAAAAAGCTGCGTTGGATCCATTCGCTCTCCGCCGGTGTCGAAAACACCCTGTTTCCCGAACTCATAGAAAGCCCCGTGCCGCTTACCAACGCCAGCGGCGTCTTCAGCCGCTCGCTCGCCGAATTCGTCATCGCCGGCGCCCTCTACTTCGACAAGAAAATCCAGCAGATGCAGCAGAACCAGAAGCAAGGCCGCTGGGTCAACATGGATGTCGATGAGCTGCACGGCAAGACCATGGGCATCGTCAGCTACGGCAGCATCGGCCGCGCCTGCGCCAAACTCGCACGCGCCTTCGGCATGAAGGTGCTCGCCACCCGCCGCCGCCCTGAGCTTTGCGATGGTGATGAGCTGGTCGACAAGGCCTATGCTCCCTCCCAGGTCGCCGAAATGATGGCCGCCTCCGACTTCGTCGTCATCTGCTCTCCGCTCACGCCTTCCACCCGCGGCCTCATCGGCCCTGCCGAGCTGGCCGCCATGAAACCCTCCGCCATCCTGATGAACGTTGGCCGCGGCCCTGTCGTCGTCGAAGATGCGCTCATCGCCGTGCTGCGCGAAGGCAAGATCCGCGGCGCAGCCCTCGACGTCTTCGACAAGGAGCCCCTGCCGGAAGGCCATCCTTTCTACTCCATGGAAAACGTGCTCCTCTCACCCCACTCGGCCGATCACACGCCCGGCTGGACCGAAGCCTCCATGCAATTCTTCATCGAAAACTTCGGCCGCTTCCACCGCGGTCAGCCGCTGCTCAACATCGTCAACAAGCGTGAAGGATACTGATCCCGTGGACATCACGCAAATCCGCGAAGCCGCCGCGCGCATCGCGCCCATCGCCCAACGCACGCCGGTGATGACTTCGCAAACCTTCCACCGCCTCACCGGCGTCGAAGCGTTCTTCAAATGCGAAAACCTCCAGCGCGGGGGCGCTTTCAAGATCCGCGGCGCATCCAACGCCATCTTCTCCCTCCCGCCCGGGCAGCGCACGAAAGGCGTGGTCACCTACTCCTCCGGCAATCACGCGCAAGCCGTCGCCATTGCCGCCGCGCACTCCTCCATCCCGGCCACCATCGTCATGCCCCAGGACGCGCCCAAACCCAAGCTCGATGCCACGCGCGGCTACGGCGCTACCGTCGTCCTGTTTGACCGCCTCAAGGAAGACCGCGTCGCCATCGGCGAAAGGATCGCCGCCGAAAAAGGAGCCGCCGTCATCCCGCCCTTCGACCATCCGATGACCATCGCCGGCCAAGGCACCGCCGGCCTCGAGCTTCTCGAAGACTCCCCCAACCTCGACGCGCTGGTCGTCTGCATCGGCGGCGGCGGCCTCATTTCGGGCTGCTCCATCGCCGCTCACGCCCTGAACCCCAAGATCCGCATCTTCGGCGTGGAACCTGACGACGGCAACGACACGTATCTCTCCCTGAAGGAAGGACGCCACGTGAAGATCCCGCCCCCGGCCACCATCGCCGACGGCCTGCGTTCGGAAACCCCCGGCAAACTGACCCTGCCCATCATCCGCGAGCATGTCGAACAAGTCGTTCTGGTGAGCGAAGACGAGATCCGCGCCGCCATGCGCTTCTTCTTCAGCCGCATGAAGCTGGTGGTCGAACCCAGCGGCGCCGTCGCCGCCGCCTCCCTTCTTGCCGGCAAACTCCCCGCTGGCCTCGGCCGCGTGGGTGTCATTATTTCAGGCGGCAACGTCGATCCGGAGATGATGGCTGATGTATAAATTCATGCCCGGCCTGGCTTTGCTCACCTGTCTCGGTGCGCAGCAGACCATCGAAATCCCCTTCCAGTCCCACGATGGCCACGCGATGACTATGATGGCCTGGGATCACTCCCTCGGCGTCGCTGCCTGGTTCATCCGCGGCACACTCCCGCCGGGCCACCACGCGATTCTCGATTACATCAAGGGGCTTCCGGAATCGATTCCGCCATTCGCGCAAACGCCCGGTAACGCACGCTGACACGACTGCGCGCCGGGATCCACCGATAGCCAGGCACGCCGAACAGGGTGCCGCGCTCCACCATCTGCCGCCTCGTCTCCGGCATCGGCGATACGCCGAACTCCATGCCGCAAGTGAGAGTCTCGCCATTCCACGGCAGGTTGGTGCGCGAGTGATTCTCCTCCCACCGCCCGAGCCACGGGAAATCCGCGCGCTGCCACACATACCCGAACAGCAGCCGCGAACCCGGGTGCCAGGCCACGAAGAACGCCTCCTGGCGCGACAGGTCCATCAGGTGCGCCGTATAGCCTGCCGACACCGCATCCGCCGGATACACTTGCAGGTCGATCGTCCCCTCATCCATCCGTGGACAGTGCGGCCAAAGGAACTCCGCGCCGGTCTTTTGCAGCCCCTTGCCCCCCGTGAAATCGAACTCGATCACCTTCGATCGCGTCGCCGGAACGCGGAACTGCGTCTTGCCCCGCTCAATGAACGGCGGCCCCATCGTCACGTGCTGCGTCCAGCCAATCGGCCGGTCCACGGCCGTCAGGTTCTCCACCGTCTCGACAATCTCCGCCGTATCCCCCTTCAGCCGGATCTCGCGCTCGACCCGCAATGCTGCCTCCGGCAGCCGCGCGCTCATCTGGAGCGATGCCTCATCCCCGCTAATCTCATAGGCCGCCACCGAAGCCTCCCCATGCACGGTGAGTCCGGCGGCTGCCTCCTCCGCGCTCGGTCCGCCGAAAATATCCAGGCACAGGTTGTGCCCCATGATGCCCCCCAGCAGCTTGCTCTCGGCATCATTGCCGTACCGCGTATGCGCGGCGGGATCAAACACGGACGGTTCAATCGACGGCCACGGCGGCGTCCACAGCGGATTGACTCCGCTTGCCCTCTGCTCGATCGAGGCAATGTGGCCCCCTTCTTCAAGCACGGTCAGCTGCAACTCATCGTTCGCGATCCGGAACGCGCGGCGGCCTCGATAGAGCATCTCCGGCATAAACTTGAGCAGCCTAGCATACACTAGAAGGCAGAAACCATGCCCCTGCTGTTGCTGCTTGCCTTGCTGGCCGAGCCGTTCTGGCAAACCAAGTCTCCGGATCATTGGGACGGCGCGGAGTTGCAGGCGATCATGAGCGATTCGCCCTGGGCCAGGAGCTACGGAGGCGCGCAGATCTACCTTGCTTCCGCGCTTCCCGTCAGCATTGCCGAACAGCGGACCGGCAGGCGCAAGCTCCCGCTCCGGCAAGGGGAAATCGTCGAGGAAAGCGAGTATGAGGAGTTCCTGCGCGAGAACCCCGGCAAGTACATCATCGTCGGCGTGATTCTGCCCGACCCCAACGCCCTCTACGACGCCGAGGAAGTCCGCTACGTCGAAAAGGACTCCGTCCTCAAAGTAGGCAAGAAAAAGCACAAGTTGGTCGGCCATTTTGCGCCCACACCCTCGGACCCCGTGCTGCGCCTCATCTTTCCCCGCGTCGTCGACTCCACCGTCAAGCGCTTCAGTCTCGAACTCTACCTGCCCTCCATCTCCGGCCCCTACCGCATGTTTGATTTCGAAACCAAGGAGATGTTCTTCCGCGCCAAGCTCGAGATCTAATCCACCCCATCCGGGATTCCACCGGCTCCGTGATACCCTGATCGAGTAGGTTTCGCCTCACCGATGTCCAAGAATCAACGCCCCCCTCACACCTGTTTCGTGCCGCCCGGCATGGAAGAGGAGTTCGAGCGGCTGCAATCGGAGCTCCGCCGCCAGTTCGCGCCCGCCGATTTCATGGAAGAGATGCTATTCTCCCAGCTGCTCCGCGCCGCATGGACCCTGCATCGCGTCGAAGCACGCCTCAGCGGACTCGACAAGGCCGGCCGCGACCCGCTCGCAATCCCCGAAGAGAAACTTATCCGCCATTACGCCGACCTCCGCACTCACCAGATCCACGCCCTGAAATCGCTACAGCGCGCCCTCCGGGAGCTGCGCTCCCAGCGGGCCTCCGTCGCAAGGCAAAAGAAGATCGCCGCCCAAGCCGAACAGATCAGAACCCCACAACCTTCCAAACGTAAGAAGGAATACGTCAACTAGCCCGCCATCAGCGCCTCTTCAAACTCCGTGTTCAACTCCGGCCCGCGGAACTTGCGCTGATACCACCCATACGTCTCCCGCAACCCCTCCTCAAACGCCGTCGGCCGGAACCCCAACAGCCGCCGCGCTTTGTCGATCCGTTGCGTGATCGGCGGCATGTCCAGATAAACCCCGAAATACATCGGATCCCCCATCGGATTTCCCCCCGCCTTCTCAATACGGTTCCGCGGAACCTCCACCCGCTTCACCTTCAAACCCGCCGCCTTCGTCAGCGCCGTTACAAACTGCCTCTGCGTCACCGCCCGCGGGTTCGCGATATTAAACGCCTCCCCCACCGCCCTCGGCTTTTCCAGCGCCAACAGACATGCCGACACAAGATCGTGCACATAGGCGAACTGCATCAGCCGCTCCCCCTCGCCCGGAATGAGAATCGGCCTGCCAGCCCTCATCCGGTCCCAGAAAAACTGCTCGCGATAGAAAGGATTCTCCGGTCCATAAATATAGGGAGGCCGCAGCGTCACCGCAGGAAATCCGCCCTTGGCATGAAGCTCAAACAACGCCCGCTCACTCTGCGCCTTATCGAGAATGTAGTCGCGTTCGTGATCGTCCGGCGCCAGCGCATCCGATTCGCGGTGGTCCAGCCCTTCCCCATACGCCGCCACGCTCGACATGAACACGTAGCGCGTCAGATGATCGCCGCAAGCCTGCGCCGTCGCCACCACCTGCTTCGCCGTCGTCCTCCGCTCCCAATCGTAGACGTTGTCGAAGACCGCATCGAAACGCTGCCCCGCCAACGCCGCCCGAACCTGCTTCCCGTCATTGCGGTCCGCAACCAGGTTGCCCACCCGTGCGCCCAGATCGTGCGACGGCTTACGGTGCATCACGCTTACACGATGGCCCGCCTTTTGCAGCGCCTTCACCAGCGCCCGGCCGATGAACAGCGTGCCGCCGATCACCAGCACCCGCATCTTAGTCGTAGTATTCCAGGCCGAGGTGCGTGATCAGCTCCTCGCCCATCAGGTGGCGCAGCCGGTTCTTCAGCTTCATCAGCTGAATGAAAATGTCGTGCTCCGGATACAACCCCATCGCCGTCATCGGAGCTTTGAAGTAGAACGACAGCCACTCCTGAATCCCCCGCATCCCGGCGCGCTGCGCCAGGTCGGAGAACAACACCAGGTCAAGCACCAGCGGGGCCGCCAGAATCGAATCCCGGCACAGGAAGTCGATCTTGATCTGCATCGGATAGCCCAACCACCCGAAGATGTCGATGTTATCCCAGCCTTCTTTCGCGTCCCCGCGCGGCGGATAGTAGTTGATCTTCACCGAATGATACAGATCCTTATATAGCTGCGGGTACAGATCCGGCTGCAAGATCTGGTCCAGCACGCTCAGCTTCGTCTCTTCCTTCGTTTTGAACGAATCGGGATCCTCCAGCACCTCGCCGTCCCGGTTGCCCAGGATGTTGGTGGAAAACCAGCCGCTCACGCCCAGCATGCGCGATTTGAACCCCGGTGCCAGCAGCGTCTTCATGAACGTCTGTCCGGTCTTGAAATCCTTCCCGCAAATCGGCACGTTCCGGTCACGCGCCAGGTCCAGCAGCGCCGGAATGTCGTGCGTCAGGTTCGGCGCGCCATTGGCGAACGGAACCCCCGCGTTGATCGCCGCATACGCGTAGATCTGGCTCGGCGCGATGTCCGGGTCGTTCTTCATCAGCCCGCACTCGAACTCCTTCATGTTCTGGTGCACGCCGGTAGGCCGCCGGAAAACCTCCGTCGAGCCGCACCAGATCATCACCAGCCGGTCGCAGTTGTTCTTCTTCTTGAACTCGGCGATGTCGGCCGTCACCATCTCCGCGAGGTCGCGCTTGGATCCGCCCTGCTTCACATAGGTCCCGTTCAGCCGCTTCACGTAGCTCTGATCGAAGACCCCCTTCATCGGCTGGATCGCCTGTAGCGGCGCCTTCACCTGGTCGAGCATCGTCTGGTCCAGCACCTTCGCGTGCGCCGCCGCCTCGTAGGCGTTGTCCTCGAATATGTCCCAGCCCCCGAATACCAGGTCATCCAGTTTGGCCAGCGGCACGAAATCCTTGATCATCGGCGAGCGCCCGTCGGTTCGCTTGCCTAAACGGATCGTCGCCATCTGAGTAAGTGAGCCCACCGGTTGCGCCAAATTCCGTTTGACCAACTCCACGCCGGCCATGAATGTCGTCGCCACGGCGCCGACACCGGGTACCAAAACGCCGAGTTTGCCCTCGGCAGGGGCGACTTTCGCAGTCTCTTTTGTCGACAAGGGGTTGAACTCCTAGAGGGATCTTGCTGGGAGATTTGATGGTCCGGAACGCATACGGGGCGACGAGACCAAGATGTTATACTAGCACTTCCATGCAGCCCCGCGGTACGGCCACGATTTCCACTGTCCTGGCCGATGATGAGCAACTGGCCCTGGACGAGCTTTCCTACCATCTCCAGCAGTATCCCGACATTGAGTTGGTCGGCTCGGCCAGCACCGGCCCCGACGCCGTCCGAATGATCCAGGAGGTGGAGCCCGACCTCGTTTTCCTCGACGTCCAGATGCCCGGCCTCGACGGCCTCGGCGTCATCCGCCGCCTCAAGGAAGAAGGGACACACCTGCCCTACTTCATTCTCGCCACCGCCTACGATCAATACGCCCTGGAAGCTTTTCAACTCGAAGCCCTCGACTATCTGCTGAAACCCATCGACCGCGAACGGCTGGAAGTATCGGTGGAGCGCGCGCGACGCTACATCCAGGACAAGGCCCGCACCGCGCCGCCCGAGCCGCAGCAGACCACCTCCAAACCCGCGCTCCAGCGCACCAAAGTGCTGGTCAAGACCGGCAGCCGCAACCTCATCGTCGACGCCCACGACATCGTCTACGCCACCATCAACGACGGCCTCATCACCGTCGTCACCACCAACTTCGAGGGCATGTCCAACTACCGCACCATCGAGGAGCTGCAATCCAACCTCGACCCCGACGTCTTCTGGCGCGTCCACCGTTCCTTCCTTGTCAACATCAACCGCATCAAGGAGGTGATCCCGTGGTTCAAATCCAGCTTCCAGCTGAAGATGGATGACAAGAAAGGCTCCGAGATCCCCGTCAGCCGCGTCCAAACGAAAAAACTCCGCGCGCTGTTGAAGCTTTGAGCCTAGTCTATTTCATTCAGATCGCCGCCACCAGCTTCGCCAGCAGCGCCGTCCGATCCGCGATGCGGTTGATCAGGATGCTCTCGTTCACCGCGTGCGCGCCTTCCCCCACCCCGCCGATGCCGTCAATGGTCGGAATGCCCAGCGCGGCGGTAAAGTTCCCATCCGATGCCCCGCCGGTGGAGGACTCCTCCAGTTCCACCCCCAAATCAGCCGCCAGCTTCCTTGCCGTCTGGAAAAGCTTCACCACCCCCGGCGTCCTCTCCATCGGCGGCCGGTTCAGCTCCCCGGTAAGCTCGATACGGCAGCGCGGGTCCGTGGAACGCAGCGCGCGGAACTTGCGCTCCAGCACCGCGTGATCGCTGAGGCGCGGGACGCGGATGTCGCACTCCGCCACCGCCTCGGCCGGAACCACGTTCGACCGCGTTCCTCCTCGAATGACACCCACATTCACCGTCACTCCCCGATCCAGATTCGTAAACGTGCGGATCTTCTCAATCTGCCGCGCCAGCTCCAAAACAGCGCTCGCCCCGGCCGCGAAATCGACCCCGGAATGGGACGGCACGCCGGTCACCTTCACCTGGTAGCGGCCCACCCCCTTACGCGCCGTCTTCGGCTTGCCCGCCAGCCCCGTGCCCGGCTCCAGCACCAGCACCGCCACGCTGCGCGACGCCTCTTTCTCCGTCAACTCCCGGCTCGAGTGGCTCCCCACCTCCTCATCCGACACCAGCTGCAGCACCACCTTCCGCGACACCGGAATGTCCAGTTCCCGCAGCGCCCGCATCGCGAAAACGAAAAACGCCACGCCCGACTTCATATCCAGAACCCCAGGACCCCACAGCCTGCCCTTCCCATTCCGCCACGGCATCTGCTTCAGCGTGCCCAGCGGCCACACCGTATCGCTGTGGCCCAATCCCAGAATCCGGCCCTGCTTGCGGCTGCCCGGCAGTTGAAACTCGCATTGCAAGTGCTTCCCGTAAGCGCCTCCCGGAAAGGTCCTGATCTTGGCAAACGGGGACACGCTGCCGGCGAACAACTCGACAAAACGGTTCACCGCCGCCGGCGAATCGGTCGGCGACTCGCATTCCACAAGCTGTTTCAGGAACGCAATCAGCGCCGGTTGCTGCTTCTTCACGTGAGTTAGGACGGAATCCATCGTTGCTATAATAGCCAGTTTGCAATGGCTCTAATCGACATCGCCGGGATCCGCAGATTACTGCCTCATCGCTATCCGATGCTGCTTGTGGACCAGATTGTGCTGCTTGAGGATGACCGCGTCGTCGCCATCAAGGGGGTCACCGCCAATGAGCCCTTTTTTCAAGGCCATTTCCCCGAATATCCCGTCATGCCCGGCGTCCTGATTGTCGAAGCAATGGCGCAAGCGGCGGGGGTGCTTGTGCTCGGCAAGATCCCGGACCGCGAAAACAAACAGGTGTTTCTGGCCGGCGTCGATGCCGCCCGCTTCCGCCGCCAGGTTGTCCCCGGCGACCTTCTGCGCATGGAAGTGAAGCTGGTCCACGGACGTCCCACCCGCGCCAAGATGGAAGGCAAAGCCTACGTCGGCGAGACGCTCGTCGCCGAGGCCACCTTCCTCTGCGTGCTCCAGGATAAGGCCGCCGGCGGCGCCTAGGGGCGGCCATGCCAGTACACTCCAGTGCCATCGTCGACCCGCGGGCGCGCATCCATGAGTCGGCCGACGTCGGACCATTCTGCGTCATCGGTCCGGAAGTCCAGATCGGCCCCGGCACTCGCCTGATGGCCCACGTCTATGTGGAAGGCCCCACCTGGATCGGCGAAGAGAACATCTTCTTCCCCTATTCCTCCCTCGGCGTCGCCAGCCAGGACCTCAAATACAAAGGCGAGCGCGCCGAAACACGCATCGGCAGCCGCAACAAAATCCGCGAATTCGTCACCATCCACCGCGGCACCGAAGGCGGCGGTCTGCTCACCCGCCTCGGCGACGAAAACCTGCTCATGGCCTATGTACACGTGGCACACGATGTCTACCTCGGCAGCCATTGCGTGCTCGCCAACGGCGTGACCCTCGGCGGCCACGCCATCGTCGGCGACTGGGCCGTCATCGGAGCCTTTACCGGCGTTCACCAGTTCTGCCGCATCGGCCGCCATGCCATGATCGGCGGCTATAGCGTGCTCACGCAGGACGTCGCGCCCTATTCGATGACCGTCAGCCCGCGCGAAGTGAAGGTCTTCGGCGTCAACAAAACCGGCCTCGAGCGGCGTGGCTTCTCCTCACACTCCATCGACCATCTCCACAAAGCCTTCCGCCTGCTTGGCTCCGATAAGCTGAACACCTCCCAGGCCATCGAAAAGATCCGCGCCGAGATCACCGGCTGCCCCGAAGTGGACGAGCTGCTCGACTTCTTCGCCTCCTCCGAGCGTGGTGTCATCAAGTGAGCCGCTACGGCATCATCGCAGGCAGCGGGCGCTTCCCCATCTTGGCGCTCGAACAGGCGCGACTCATGGGATTGGATGTCGCCGCCGTAGGCATCCAAGGCGAGGCCAGCCAGGAGATCGAATCGCTCGCCTCCAGCACGCACTGGGTGGGCATCAGCGAACTCGGCAAACTGATCGACATCCTCAAGAAGGAAAGCGTCACCCAGGTGATGCTGGCCGGCCAAGTCAAACACGCCAGCATCTTCAGCTCGGCGCTGCCCGACTGGAAACTGGTGAAACTGCTCGCCTCGGTCAAGGAAAAGAACACAGACTCGCTGATCGGCGCCATCGTCGGCGTCCTGGAGCAGGAAGGCATCCGCGTCATCGATTCCACTGTTCTCCTCAAACCCCTCCTGGCCGGCGAAGGAACGATGAGCCGCCGCAAGCCCACCAAGGAAGAAGAAGCCGACATCGCCTACGGGCGCCGAATCGCGGCGGCACTGTCAGGCTTCGACATTGGCCAAAGCGTCGTCATCTGCGAGCGCGCCTGCGTTGCGGTAGAGGCCATGGAAGGTACCGACGAAATGCTCCGTCGCGCCGCGGGTCTGGTCAACGGCCGCCGCCTGACCCTCGTGAAAGGCTCGCGCCGCAGGCGGCATATGCTGTTCGACGTGCCCGTCGCCGGACCGGGCACCATCCAAACCATGCAGGAAACCGGAGCCACCATGCTCGCCGTCGACGCCGGCCGCACACTCTTGCTCGACCGCGAGGCGATGCTCACCGCGGCCGATGAGGCTGCCATTTCGGTGGCGGGGTACACCCCAGATGAGTGACCGCGTAAAGGTGGCCGTGGTCGGCGCAGGCGTCTTCGGCGAAAACCACCTCCGGGTCATCTGCCAATCGCAGAACGCCGAACTGGTCGCGGTCGCCGACATCGAGGCCCAGCGCCGCGAACAGGCCGCCGCCCGCTATGGCTGCCGCGCCGTCGCCGATTGGAGCGAGCTCAAAGGCCACGTGCAGGCCGCCGTACTCGCCACGCCCACCGTCACCCACGCCGATCTCGGCTGCCGCCTGCTCCAATCCGGCATCGATCTCCTCGTCGAAAAGCCCCTCGCCGCGTCCAACCAGGAAGCCGAGGCGCTGTGCCGCACCGCTGCCGCCCACGGCCGCATTCTTCAGGTCGGTCACCTCGAACGGTTCAACCCCGCCGTCATGGCGCTCGGCAAGCTCGTCACTCTCCCGCTATTCTTCGAAATCCACCGCATGAGCGTGTTTGCCCCGCGCAGCCTCGATGTCGATGTCGTCCTCGATCTGATGATCCACGACCTCGACATCGTGCTCCACCTCGTCGGCAAGACTCCCGAAGAAGTGCGCGCCGCCGGCATCCGCATCCTCTCGGAAAAGGTCGACATCGCCAACGTCCGGCTGGCCTTCCCCGGCGGCTGCGTCGCCAACATGACCGCCAGCCGCGTCTCCACCGAAAAGGTCCGCAAGCTCCGCCTGTTTCAGCCGCATCAGTACATCTCCATCGACTACGCCCGCCAGGACGGCGTCGTCTTCACCGTCGGTGAGAACCGCGGCATCGGTTTCCAGCCCCTGGCCGCCGAAAAGCGGGAGCCCCTGGCCGCTCAATTGGACGCGTTTCTCGAGGCCGTGCGCAGCCGATCGCGCCCCCATGTCAGCGGTGAAGACGCGGCCCGCACCCTGGCCGTGGCGCTCCAGATTTTGGACGGGATCCAGCGGCATGGTCAAATTGTTCAAGAAACCTTAACGTCGCTGGACCGGACAACGTCTTAATAGAAGGACCATGCGGGAGACTCCCGAGCTGCGCTTGCTGCTGGAAGACCATCGTCATCTTCCCCAGCCCAACCCGCGCCTAGGCGTCTTGGGAACCATCGCCTTCCATCTACTGCTGGCCGTAGCCGTTGCCGTCATGGCGCCGCTCGGCGGGCCCGCCAAACGCCGCGCGCCGCAGATCACCGCCGACCTGAGCAAGGCCACCCCACTGGTCGCTCCCCCCGCGCAGATGACCCAGAAGGATCCCGGCAGCGGCAAGGTCTCCACCGAAGTCAACCTCGAAGGTCTACTCAGCCAACCCTCCCTGGCCCAGGCCCCGCCCGCTTCCGGCATGACGCGCCCCGCGGCCCCGCGTACTTTTCAAGCTCCTCCGCTTCCCGCCCCCACCGCGCCGGAGCCCCTGGTGGAGCCGCCCAAGATCGAAGTGGCCCGCGCCGCGCCGGCCCCGCAGATTCCTCCGGGCCTCGGCAATCCACAGGCCACCATCCAACCCCCTCCGGAAATTGAGCCGCAAGAAAAACCGGCGATCGCCTTTGAGCGCCCGGGTGCTTCCACGCCGGGCCAGGGCACCGGCTCCACCGTAGCCGGACGAATCCCCCTGCCCACACGTTCGCAGTCGATCGAGGAAACGGGCCGCCAGGTGCTCCGCGGTGGCGGCGGAGGGCTGGTCGTCGGAGACTTGGGTGAAGGCGCGGGCGGCCTTGGCTCCGCGCTCAATAACCCCGGCGGCCCGCTGCGCCAGGGCAGCAGCCTGGAACTGCTCAGCGATCCCATGGGCGCGGATTTCCGTCCTTACCTCATCCGTATCCTCTCCACCGTCCGAAGGAATTGGTTCGCCGTGATTCCGGAATCGGTCCGCCTCGGCCGCCGCGGCAAGGTGCTCATCCAGTTCGCCATCAACCGCGACGGTAGCGTCCCCAAGCTCGTGATCGCCTCTCCCAGCGGCACCGAAGCCTTGGACCGCGCCGCCGTCGCCGGCATCAGCGCCTCCAATCCCTTCCCGCCGTTGCCCGACGAATTCAAGGGCCAGCAAGTGCGGCTCCAGTTCACCTTCCTCTACAACATTCCTTCCCGATGAACCCATGACCACGCGCCGCCTCCAAGTGAGCCTCGGATGCTACGCCGCGTTGGGCGCCGGCGCCGCCCTCGCCCTCACCGGAGAAGTCCGCCTGGTGGTCTGGATCTTCCTCGCGGGGATGGCCGTCAAGAGCTGGGCAGTTTGGAAGCGCGAGCGCCTCGAAAGCGCTTCGGGATCGCACCACCCGGAGGAATGATCACTCGGTTAGCGGGAACATTCCTCATGGCTGATGCGTCTTCTCATTGCGGACCGGTCGGGTGCCGGTTCCTGGGAGACCACCATGCAGTGCTAGCCTTGCTGGCCGGAGCACTCTTGCTTCCCGCCGCCGATGTGACCGGAAAAAGGTCGGGCAGCTTTGAGATAACTGGGCCGTCCGGGGAAACCCGTGACATCGGCATTTACTTTGACTTCAAACATACCGGTTCCGAACTCAAAGGCTTCGGTGGGGAAAACGAATCCCGCAACTGGGAAATCCTCGACGGCAAAGTCGACGGCGACAAGATCAGCTTTGAGGTCAAGCAAAGCCCTGACCACCCGGGCATCCGCTTCCAACTCGTCTACGCCAACGAACGTATCCAGGGCGATGCCAGCGCCGAAATGGACGGCAACAAGATGAGCGGCAAGGTCAACGTCACCCGCAAGACCGGCTGAACAGCCTCAACGCCCAAGCCCCGCGGCGCGTCATACTATAGGAGTGTCCAGGAGTGTGCGCATGAACCGGGTTTCCCGCCGCCTACGCCGCGGCTTTTCTCTCATGGAATTGCTGATCGTGGTGGCGATCTTGCTGATTATCGCCGCCATCGCCGTCCCTAGGCTCAACACCGCCCGCATGCACACCCAGGAGATGGCCGCCGTCCGCCAACTCACCACCATCCACACGGCCCAAACCCAGTACTTCTCTCAATTCGGCCGCTACGCCACCACCCTCGCCGAGCTCGGCCCTCCCGCCAGCGGCCAGCCCGGCCCCGCCGGCGCCGACCTCATTCCCGGGGACCTCGCCGCCGGCGAAAAGACCGGCTACAAGTTCATCCTCCAAGGCACACCCACGGGTTATGCCCTTACCGCCAACCCCGTCTCCTTCGGCAGCACCGGCCGCCGAACTTTCTTTTCCGACCAATCCCTCGTCGTCCGCGAAAACTGGGGCCAGGAACCTGCAACCGCTTCCAGTAAAGAAATCAAGTAACTACCTCTTCCCCTTTCTCTAAAACCACCCTATAATCTCCGTATCCACCACTCTGGGGTGAGGGGAAACCCTCAGGTAACGTGGACATGTTTAGCTTTGGGGGGTTTATGAGAACCATCTCTCTCGCAGCGGCCTGGCTGGGCCTGCTGCTTCACACCAGTCTCTTTGCGCAAGGTGTTCGCGCCAACCTCGTTGGCCGCATCACCGATGAATCCGGCGCCGTCGTCCAAGGCGTCAAAGTCTCCGCCACCAACGCCGGCACCAACGAAACCCGTACCATGAGTGTTGGCGAAGCAGGCGAATTCAGTTTCCCGCAGTTATTGCCCGGCCAGTACACGCTCACCGCGGAACAAACCGGCTTCCGCAAGGAAGTTATCCGTGGCATCCTGCTCGAAACCGGTCAATCGGCCCGCATTGACGTGATCCTCAAGGTCGGTTCCGTCACCGAGACCGTCGAAGTCACCGCCGCCACTCCGCTCATCAGCTCGGAAAACGCCAACGTCGGCGCCGTGGTTGACCAGAAGAAAGTCGTCGAGCTCCCGCTCAACGGCCGTGACTACCTCCAGTTGGCCCTCATGGCCCCCGGGGTCGCTCCGCCTGCCCAGGGCTCCACGCTCGGCTTCCGCGGCGGCATCAATGTCGCAGGACACAGCGAGGTCGCCAACCAGTACATCAAGGACGGCATCGACAACAACGACGAAACCACCAACCAGCCGCTCCACCGCCCCATCCTCGACGCCGTCCGCGAATTCAAAGTCCTCACCGGTACCTACGGCGCCGAATACGGCCGCCAGGCCGGCGGGCAGATCATCGTCACCACGCGCGGCGGAACCAACGATTTTCACGGCACTCTCTGGGAGTTCCACCGCAACTCCGTCCTCGACGCCCGCAACTTCTTCGCGCCCACCAAACCCTCTTTCCGCCGCAACCAGTTCGGCGCTGTCGCCGGCGGCAAGCTCGTTCGCGACCGTACCTTCTACTTTGTCGGCTATGAAGGCCAGCGCCGCGGACAGCAGGAAGCAACCCTCGCCGTCGTCCCCACGCAGGCCATGAAGCGTGGCGACTTCTCCGGCCTTGCCGCTCTACGCGACCCGCGCGCCTCCGGACAAACCTTTCCGAACAACCAGGTCCCGCAATCCCGCTGGAGCACCCAAGGCGCAGGCCTGCTCGCTCTCTATCCCGACCCCAACACCGCCGGCCGCCAGAACATCGCTTCCACCGGCACCGGAGCCTTCCGCATTGACCAGTTCTCCGCACGCATCGATCACCGCCTCAACGACAAGGACAGCCTCTTCGGCGTCTATGAGTTCGCCGACAATGACGAGGTCTTCCCGCTCTCCAACCCGCTCTGCTCCGCCCGCGACGTCCCCGGCTGGGGCTGCGACGAGATGCAGCGCACCCAGCACTCCGTGCTTACCTGGACCCGCATCTTCTCCCCCAACCTCGTCAATGAAGCACGCGTCGGCTACACCCGCTTCGGTTTCTTCCGCCTCCAGCAGGACCGCGACGTCGATGTCATCAACCGCCTCGGTATCGGCGGACTCACCGACGCCGGCAAGACACCGTTCAACAACGGCGCGCCGCAAACCAACGCCACCGGCTTCGTCGTCATCGGCGGACCCACCAATCTCCCGCAAGGCCGCCACGACAATCACTATCACGTCGTGGACAACATCACCTGGATCAAGGGCAAGCACACCGTCAAATTCGGCTTCGACATGCGTAAGTTCCTCTTCAACAGCTTCTTCACATCCTTCGGCCGGGGCGCCTTCGTCTTTGACGGCCGCTTCTCCGGCAACTCCATCGCCGATCTTCTCCTCGGCCTTCCCCAGCAGGGCGACCGCAACCTCGGCGAACCGTTCCACAACGCCATCACCTTCAGCTCGGGCTTTTATGTTCAGGACGACGTCAAGATCAGCCCCAATCTCACGCTCAACCTCGGCGTCCGCTATGAGCTCAACCTCCCCGTTACCGAGCGCGTCGACAAGCTCGCCTCCTTCGATATGCGCACCAACACCCTCGCCGTCGCCGGTGGCCGCGAATCCTTCGTCAACCCCGCCACCGGCCTGCTCGAATTCCGCGCACGCCCGGACGTAGGCCGCCGCCTCTGGGAAACAGACGCCAACAACTTCGCCCCGCGCGTTGGCCTCGCCTGGCGTCCTTTCGGGGGACCAGGTACCGTCATCCGCGCCGGAGCAGGCGTCTTTTACAATCTCCAAATCGCCGGCAACGGCATCACTCCGCTCTCACGCAACTCCCCGTTCCGCAACCGCCAGACCGCCGGTCCCTTCCTCGCCACCGACTCCCCCAACCTCGCCAACGTCTTCACCGTCGGCCGCCCGGCTATCGTTCCCCCAGGCATTCAGCACGACTTCCGCACCGCCTACGTCACCCAATGGAGCTTTGGCATCCAGAAGGAGCTGATGCAGAACTTTGTGCTCGACACCACCTATGTCGGCGCGCAAGGCCACAAGCTCCCCGTCTCCTGGCAGATCAATCAGGCGCTTCCTGGCCCCGGCGCGGCACAAGCCCGCCGCCCCTTCCAGCCCTTCGGTAACATCACCGGCGGCTTTGCCGCCTCCATCGGCAACTCCAACTTCCACTCCCTCCAGGTACGCCTGGAGCGCCGCCTCACCTCAGGCCTCAGCTTCCTCAGCTCCTACACCTGGTCCCGTTCTATCGATGACGCCGTCGGCATCTCCACCAGCTCCGACGCCGCCGCCTCCATGGCACAGGACGCCCGTAATCTCCGCGCCGAGCGCGGCCTCTCCGATTTCGATGTCCGCCAGCGCTGGGCCTTCTCCACCGTCTACGACCTCCCCTTCGGCAAGGGACGCCACTTCGCCTCCTCCAGCCCTGCCGTCAACGCCATCATCGGCGGCTGGCAACTTACCGGCATCCTCACGCTGCAAGCTGGGCGCCCCTTCACTGTCCGCTCCGGCCGCGATGAATCCAACACCGGCGTCGGCACTACGACAGACCGCCCCAACGTCATCGGCGACTGGCGCATCCCCAACCCCACCCCCGAGCGCTGGTTCAACCCCTGCACACTCACCGCCACCGGCGCACGCCGCAACTGCGCCGCCAACGACACCCCCGCCTGGCAGATCAACGCCCTCAACACCTTCGGCAACGCCGGCCGCAACATCCTGATCGGCGACGGCCTCGCCAATCTCGACTTCGGCCTCTACCGCTCCTTCCGCATCAAGGAGAAGATGAGCCTCCAGTTCCGCACCGAGTTCTTCAACCTCACCAACCACCCCAACTTCTTCTTGCCCATCATCAGCGCCGCCGGCGCCGACTTCTCCCAAATCTCCCGCTCGGCGCAAACCGGCACTGGCGCACAGCGCCAGATCCAGTTCGGCCTGAAGCTCGTATTCTGACGCACAAAGGCCACCGCCTCGCGCGACGCCGAGAGCGGTGGCCTTCTCATCGTATTGAGGATTCGCTTGTTCGCAGGAATCCTGCTTCTCGCCGCCGGGCGTCGCCTCTAGCGCTTACAGGAGCACCCCGCCATCAACCCCAACTGGAGTTTTCACCGCCCCCGAATCGGCGCCAATTCCTCGAATCGCCGGTTCAACTCCCGGACGAAAATCTCCAGCGGCGTGTTGATCAACTCCACCCCCAACTGCTGCCAATACAGCCGCATCTCCTTCCTCGCCCCCAGCTGAATCGCCCACGACGCCCCTGCCTGCTGCCGCTCGCGAACCAGCGATTCAATGCTGTCATCCCCAAGCCCGCTGCCCAGAAACAGCAGCGACATCGCCGCCAGCCGGTCGAGAATCACCTCCGGAATCGCGCGCGGAATCCGTCCCGCCAGCTCCACAAAGTCGCGATGCATAAAAGCGTAGGAGATCGGCAAGTCCACGCCGGCGGCCAACCCCCCGTGCAGCTTCACTAGCACCGTCGCCTCATCCGCCAGCCGCCGGAAATGGCGCGGCCGGTCCACCAACGACACCTGCCCGCTCGGGTCTCTGTGCAGATACGAGCCGAAGTGCGGGTCGCTCGCCCGATAGACGAACAAGTGATACGGCTCGCCGGACTGCTCCAACGCCCGCTCCATCCAATCGTCATAGTTGGTCGTGAAGATCAGCAGCGGCGCGGGACGGTACCCCTTCGCTCTCAAGCGCTTCTGCAACGTCGCGATGAACCAGTGAATCGCCGTCGGGCGAGGGCCGGTGGTTTCCAGAAACCGGTCCACTTCGCCATAGAGCGCCTCGCGGCCATATTTATCGGCAAAGTGTTGCGTGATGCGCGCCCGCTCCATGTTGCCGTAAGGATCGGCCCCGCTGCCTTCGCTCTCGGTGAACCTCTTCCTCAGATGCTCATAAAAAGGACCCGCCAGTGGCAGGCGCCCCATGCACGCGCCCGAACCAAGAAAGAAACTAATCTGCCCGCGAGTCAGCTTGTACAGGATCGGCACGTAGGGCGGCGCTTCGCCCGCCACCAACGGCTCGCGGATCTTGCGCAACTCCGCCTTCAACGCGGCTGTGGGAACCTTGCGCGCCGCGGCCTTCTTCACCCGCGTTGCCTTACCGCGGTCCAGCCTGTACGAGGAAACCCGCTGCACCAGGTCCTCCAGCAGGCTCTGCACTTCCTCGTGCTTCCCCTCGCGGTACCAGATCGGCCGCACACGCAGGGCGCGCAGCGCCTGGTTGCGCTGATCGTACTTCTCCTCCACCGGCGGACACTCGGTGATCGCGTAATGCGTCAGGCCCGGATATTTGCGCCGCATCTCCTGAAGCACCTCGACCGTGCGGTCGCGCCGCAAGCTGCAACCAATGAAAAGCGACGGACGGTTCGCGAACGCCAGCTCCAGCAGACGCGGCAGGTCGACGTAATGGCGGTTGTAGTCGAGTTCGCTCAGCACGCGCGTGCGCCGGTCGGCGCGGTCGCCATGCACCTTCCACAGCACCAGCCGGTTCTGCTGGATCGCCGGAACCACCTCATCGGGATTCGCGCCGTAAACCCGCTCGGCAAACGGGTGCCCCGCGCGGTCAAAAACATGTTCGATCACGCGGTCGAAATTCGTCGTGATCACCGGACCGGACGTCAGCAGCGGCACCAGCGCCAGCGCCCCCTGGCTCAGATCGATCCCCTGCAAACGGTCATCGGAGAAACGCTCGGCAATGGCCCGCTGATAGTCATCGGTCCCCAGCGAAGCGGCGATCACCGCCGCCGCCCGCTCGTAATCTTCCTTATCGATCAGCTTCAGCGTCCGCGCACGGTCCCGCGCGTTCAGCTCATTCCGCGCCACGTCCCGCAGAAACGCTCCCCACTGCGGATAGTCGAACGGCGCGGAAACGCCCGCGCCCAAAAACGGAATCACCCCCACCGACGACCGCAACTGCATCGTCAGCGCCGCCAGTGTCTTCTCGTTGCTCGCCACGGCGCGAGCCGGAAGCCCGGGCTCCTTCTTTCGCTTCATTGCGCCTTTCGCTGCTTTAAATCAAACCGCGCACCCGGCTCCAGAAAGTAGTACTTCTTGCCCGCCTCGTAAATCGCCACTTTACTCGAACCGATCACCTCGAACTCATCGCCCTCGACAACAATCGCCGTGCTCTCGTCAATCCCGATCCCAAGCAGCTCGCGATGCTTCTCCACTACCGCCACCAGGTCATTCTGCCGGTTGCGCTTGAGCAAGTGCTGATCGACAGCCACATGCTTCAAATACCCGAACCCCACTTCATACCCCGGCGCCATCATGATCGTATTGCCCTCCCGCGCGCCGCGCACCAGGTACGAACCCTGTATCGTCGCCCCCGCCGACGTCCCGCCAATCACGCCCCCGCGCTCCAGCACCTTCTCCAATTCCCGCTGCGTCCGCGTGTTCAAATAGGAATCCACCAGCCGCCACTGCCGCCCGCCGGGAAACCAGACCCCGCGCGCCCTCCGAAGCGGCTCCACAAACGCCTCGGAATCCGCAACGCCCCGGTTCCGCGTGTGCATCACTTTCACATCCTTGCAACCGGCCTTGCGCAGAAACCCCGCCCCGCCCCAATCCGCCGGATAGTTGTCGCCCTCACCCGCCGTCGGAATCACCACGATCGGAGCATCCACTCCTCCCGCTAGCTCGATGAACCGCTTCACGATCACCTCCGGCAGCGGTCCGCCGCCTACAACCACCAACGACCCTGCGCCCTGGGCCGCAAGCAAACTAATGAGGAAGGAAACGGCAAGACGATTCATCCACACGACCATACTACAACCCGGGACTTATCATGGCACTCTGGTGGCAGTGACCTTACGGAGATAAACGCGGGCTGGGTTCATTGTCCGCCGATTTCCATTAGGATGGGAACACCGTGGCGAGGATGCCCGGCTGCGCCAGCCGGGCCAGTTCCTGCGGAGGTCCGGGAGCGGGATGCCCGAAAGGCACTTGCGGCCGAACAGCTCCCAGGCCGGTTGCGAACAACTCCACTACCTGTCCGCGAGTCACAGGGGAATTGGAACTCACCAGCCGGCCCGTGCCGGATTCGAGTGCGGCGACATGGCCTCCGTATGTAGCGCGCCAAGCTCGAGGTCGTCCGGGAGGATGGCGTTCACCTGCGACCGGGAAACCGCCACTAGGGGAGCGCGCCTCCCGGAAACCGACACCGACAGCCCGCCCAGTTCGGTGGGTAGCGGGAAGCCCGGCGCGGTCTCCAGCTGACCCGCCAAATCCTCTCCCAATAGGGAGACAAGACTGCCCGGCGCAAGAGATGACGGTGGTCCGGCGGGAAGAAAACCTGGAAGCGCCCGAGTTCGCCCATCTCCCCCCGGACCACAACCTCGAACTCGCGCTGCGGCGGATGGGCGAGTTCCAGACGAAAATCCTCCCTGTCGTGGACCGCGCAAACCCCCGCAAGTTGCTCGGCCAAATTACCCTTGCCGACGTGCTTGCCACCTATTCGCTATCAGCCGCCAAGTAGATATAATGCCCGCATGAAAACAAAAGGGGTCAGTGTCCTTCTGTTTGCGTTGGTCCGCCTTGCGGCCCAAACACCCACCGCCACCGTCACCGGCGTCGTCACCGATTCCCAGGGCGCCCTCATCGCCGGCGCCAAGGTGACCTCCACCCACGTCAACACATCGCATAAGACCATCACCGAGACCAATGAAACCGGGCTCTTCTCGCTCCGCCAGCTTCCCATCGGCCCCCACAAGATCGAAGTCGAAGCCACCGGTTTCCAGCGCGCCGCCCGCACCGGGCTCTTCCTCAACACCGGACAATCGCTCGAGCTCAACTTCACCCTCGAAGTCGGGTCACTGACGGAAACCGTCACCGTCTCCGCCACCGCGTCGCTTCTCCAAACGCGCTCCTCCGAAGTCAGCCAGCTTGTCGAAGCCAAGTCCGTCGAAAGCCTCCCCCTCGGCGACCGCCGCTCCCTCAACCTGATCAACATCACCGGCGCCGCCGTCATGGTCAGCTATGACTCCGGCGCAAAGCCCAACTTCTCGCTCGCGGGCGGCCGCACACAGGCCCAGATGTTCTGGATCGACGGCGGCACCGCGCAGAACATGCGCCTCGGCGCCGGACAAGTCGACCTTGACCCGCCGGTCGAAACCCTTCAGGAAGTGAAGGTGCTCTCCAGCGCCTACTCGGCTGAGTACGGCGGCTCCAACGGCGGCACCGTCATCGCCACCACAAAAAGCGGCACCAACCAGCTCCACGGCAGCCTCTTCGAATATCTGCGCAACGACAAGTTCGACGCCCCGGGCTTTTTCGCCCCCATCTCCGGCAACCAGAAAGTGAAACCGCCGCTGCGCTACAACATCTTCGGCGGCACCATCGGCGGCCCCGTCTACCTCCCCAAGCTCTACAACGGCCGCAACCGGACCTTCTTCTTTTTCGGCTATGAAGGCGCGCGCCGCCGCGATGGCCGCATCCGCACCCTCACCGTCCCCACCGAAGAACAAAAGGCCGGCGACTTCAGCGCTACACGCATGGCCAACGGCAATCTCGTCCCCGTCTACGATCCCGCCACCACCACCAACCAGGCCGGCCGCTTCGTGCGCCAGCTCTTCCCCGGCAATCGCATTCCGTCCAACCGCTTTGACCGTGTCTCGCTCAACGCGCTGAAGTTCTACCCCATCGTCAACCGTCCCGCCGACAATCTCGCCGGAGCCAACAACTTCCGCTCCAACTTCGTACAAACCCTCACCCGCAATAACTTCACTGCCAAAGTCGAACACGACCTGACACCGCGCGACCGCATCACCGGCCGCTATCTCTATAACTCCGACGACACCGGCTTCACCAGCGTCTTCCCCGAACCTGCCGCAGACAGCAACAACTCCACCGTCCGCCACCAGCAGTATTTCTACGGCGCCTGGGCGCGCACCATCTCCCCCACCTTGCTCAACGATTTCCGCTTTACCTACTCCAACCGCGTAAATCACGCCACCTCGCCGGGACTCGGCGGCACCTGGGTTACGCAGCTCGGCATCAAGGGTGTGCCCGACCACGCCTTCCCCCAGATCAACGTCACAGGCGTAAATGCACTCGGCTCCAGCAGCCAGGAGCGCGCCCAGTTTCCCATCGAGCAGTTCCAGATCGTCAACAACCTCAGCTGGGTGCGCGGCCGCCATTCCCTCAAGTTCGGCGGCGAGTTCCGCCCCTCCTCCAACTACGAAACCAACAGACCAACCAAGTCCGGCACTTTCTCCTTCACCCCGCTCGCCACCGGCCAGCCAGGCACCGCCGCCAGCGGCTTCGGCATGGCTTCCCTCCTGCTCGGCTTCGTACAGAACTTCAACTCCCGCGAAACGGAGCTGCTGGACCGCTACTCGAACTACATCTCCTGGTTCGTGCAGGATGACTGGTCCGTAACCTCCAACCTCACGCTCAACTTCGGGTTGCGTTGGGAAACCGACACCCCCATCACGGACAAAGACAGCCGCATGAACCTGTTCGACACCACCCAGATCAATCCCGTCTCCGGCACGCCCGGAGTCGTCAAGTTCGCCGGCGTCGATGGCTACCGCACAACGCCCTACGACACGGACTGGAACAACTTCGCCCCACGCTTCGGCTTCGCCTGGAAGCCGTTTTCCTCCGATAAGACCGTCTTCCGCGGCGGCTTCGGCGTCTTCTTTGGCCATCCCTTCGACGCCGGTGCGCCCAATTCCGCCTCCCTCGGCTACGAACTCTCCGCCGCCATGTCGTCCCCCGATAACGGCATCACCGCACCCTTCTACTTCCAGAACGGCGTGCCCGTCAGCCTCGCCAAACCTCCGCTCAACGACAGCTTCGGAGCCGTCCCGGTCGGCACAAACCCCACCACCAGCATCACTTTCTACGAGACGGACCGCCGCACCGGCTATTCCCTGCAATCCAACTTCAGCATCCAGCGCGAACTCGCCGGCAACCTCCTCATCGACCTCGGCGTCATCTCCAACCTCTCCCGCAAGCTCCCCAGCCCCAACCTGCCGCTCAACCAGATCCGCCCCGAACTCATGGGACCAGCAGCCACCCAGCGCAATCGCCCCTTCCCGCAATTCAGCGGCGTTGCCATCCAGCTGCCCACCATGGGCGTCGCCTCCTACCACGCCGGTGTCGTCAAAGTCGAGCGACGCTTCTCCTCCGGCTTCAGCCTCCTCGGCACTTACACTTTCTCGAAGAACATCAACAACACCTCAGAAGGCCCCGGCGGCTCCATCGGCGACGACGGCGGCTATTCCAATTTCTACAACCGCCGCGCCGACTGGGGCGTCTCCGGCAACGACATCCGCCACCGCTTCACCATGACCTCCGTCCTCGAGCTTCCCTTTGGCGCCGGCCGCCGCTGGCTCACCAACGGTCCGATGCGTTGGATCGCCGGCGGCTGGTCACTCGGCGCGCTTGCCCTCGTCCAAAGCGGCGAGCCCAACACCATCACCACACAGGTCAACACCACCAACGCCTTCTCCGCCGGCGGCCTCCGGCCCGACGTCCTCCGCGACCCCAACCTCCCCAACTCGGAAAAAACGCTCGCCCGGTGGTTCGATACCTCCGCCTTCGTCCAGCCCGCGCCCTTCACCTTCGGCAACGCCGGCATCAACCTCGTTCGCAACGACGGTACCATCAACTTCGACCTCTCTATCCTCCGCAACTTCCGCCTCGCCGAAGGCAAAACCGTCCAGTTCCGCGGGGAGTTCTTGAACGCCACCAACCACACCAACTTCGGCGCACCCGGCTCCACCCTCGGCGGGCCCGGCTTTGGCATCATTGCCGGAGCAGGCGCCGCCCGCAGCATCCAGTTCGGCCTTCGCTTCGTCTTTTAAGCCCTGCCAGCTCGGTCCGCCTAAGTCATTGGAACAAGCTACGTTGGTGTTGACGGTTTTTAATCATTAAATAAAATAAATCAACGGCATCGTCCGCTGTCGTCTATGGGGAAGAGTTACTGGGAACGTAACGGGAACCACTGCAACTGCGCCGCGAAATGTTCAACGCTTTCAACCACACGCAGTTTTCCGACTTCAACCGCGGTGTCCAGTTCGACCTCAACGGAATCGTCACCAACTTGCCCACCTCTCGCGGAGGCGGCGGGGGCCGCTACGGCTTCGGCGCCATCACCGGTGCCCGCGACCCGCGGCTCATCCAGTTGGCGGCGAAATTCTATTTCTGACCGGAACTGGATCAGGTTTGCGCCTCCTCTTTGACGCGGTAGGAGCAGGTCAGCTATAGTGCGGGGAGCCGCGCGTTCCGGCTGATTTCCAAACAACCGATTCCGGAGGAAAGCACATGTCCAATTCCGCCCTGACGGGCGCCGAGTTCAAGAAGCAGTTGAGAGAAGGCACGCCGAAGATGGGGCTGTTTATCAATTCACACAGCCCGACGGTGACCGAGCAGTTGGCCCACAACGGGTATGACTGGCTGTTGGTGGATACGCAGCACGGGCCGATGGGCAATGAGCTACTGTCGGCAATGCTGTGCGCGATCACGAGCGGCGGCGCCAAATCGATGGTTCGTGTGGCGGGCTATCACGACCGCGGCGGGATTCAGCAGGCGCTGGATCTGGGAGCCGACGGCGTGCTGGTGCCCTATATCAACACTGCAGAGGAGGCACGGCAGGCGGTGAGCTGCGCGAGGTACCCGACCGAGGGTACGCGCTCGGTCTATTTTCCGCAGCGGAGCACGAACAAGGCGGGGCTGCTCGGTTATGTGGGCAACGCGAACAAGAATATCGTGGTGGCGCTGCAGGTAGAGACGGCGGCCTGCATCAAGAACATGGCGGAGATCGCGGCGGTGCCTGGCGTGGATATTCTGTTCCTGGGGCAGAACGACCTGTGCATGTCGATGGGGCTGTATGAGAAGTACGAGTTTCCCCATATGTACACCTCGCCGGAACTACAGGAGGCAACTGAGACGCTGATCCGTGAGGCGCGGAAGAACAACGTAATTCTGGGCCTGTTTCTGTTCGGCACGGCGCGCGTCGGGGAGTTTCTGGAGAAGGGCTTCACGTTCATCAGCATCGGGAACGATTTGCACCATGTGCTGACTCAGGCGGGAGCGTATGTGCAGGAGATGGAAAAGATCGCCGCGAACAACGGGAAGAGTTGGACGAGGCGGCCGACGTCGTTGATGTGAGTCTGGAAAAAAGTGGATTCGCGATTCTCCCGGATGTGCTTGCGGCAGGAGAGATTGCAGACCTGATCGAGGCGATCACCAGGATCGGCGATCGCGAGGGTGTGCGCAGCGCTGTGCGGTGGGAGCAGGTGGAGTCGTGCTGATGAGGCCGCTTCTAATCTAATCCATGCTTTCTCGGCGGCGGTGCGGGCGGAGCACCGCAGGGTGATTCATATCGACTATGCGGCGGCGGAGCTGGTCGGAGGGTTGCGGTGGGCTGAGGGCGTCAAGGTCTGAGGGCGATGGTGACGGTGTTGCTTTGCTGGCCGGCGACGGTGATGGCGACGGGAACGGCGTCGCCTGTGGAGGCGGAGTCGGGAACGACGGCGTTGATCTGGTAAAGGCCGCTGAGACCCGGCGTTAGGCCGGCGAATTGAACCACGGCTTCCTGACCGCCGATGGTGACGCGCAAGGGGAGCGAAACGCGGCGCAGCGGAGAGTCCGGGGTTTGCTGGCCGGCTTCGATGGCCGGATCAACGGGGCCGAGACCTTCGCAGTAGATGACGACAACTTCACCGCGGCCGACGGGGTTGCCGCGGTCGGCAATCAACAGCGGGTTCAAGCCGTGGACGATGACGCCCTGACCGGCGCCGGACTGGGCGACAGAGAAAAGGCCGGGCTGTGCTTCGGTGAGCAGAATCTCGGAGAACGCGAGCTGGCCTGCGCGGCGCAGGCTGAGCTGATGAGCGATGTTCGGCGTGAGGCCGTAGGGCAGGATACCGTTAATTTGGGAAAAAGTGGTGAGGTCGCCGGCGAAGAAGAGCGGCACCGGGCGGCCGGCGATGCTGACGCGGGTGACACCAAGTTGAGTGGGCAAGGGCAACGTGGCGGCGGAGGCGGAGCCGTCGGCGAGGCGTGAGCCGAAGAGGGCAGCCATGCCTCCAGGAGATAGCGGAACACCGGCGGCGAAGGATGAGGTGCTGACGATGCCGCCTTCACTGATCACCGGCGCCTGTCCGCCGTTAGAGGTTCCCGGCATGTCGATGCAGCCGGTTGCGTTGCGCGAGGGATCGTCGGCGAACAGGCGCAGCGCGAGGGCGGTGGAGGAGGCCGGTGGTAGAAGAGTTCCGCTCCAGAGTCCGGGATCGGAATCGATGTGGACGAGATGAGTTGTGGCGTTGGCCGCTCCGGCGAGCGTTGCGGTAACGACGCCGGTGGTGACGGGAGCGCCATCGACGGTGGAAGCGACGCGCGCGTCGACGGCAAGCGGGATTCCGGTGACGGAGGAGAATCCGATGGCCTGGCGCAGGAGTTGGACTTGCAGGCCGCCAGGCGGGCAGACGGCTTCGGCCGTGCGCTGGATGGAAGCGGTTCGTGGAGCTTGGCTGCCGACGATGAGGAGAAGCTCGAGCTGGCGGGCAACCGGGTCGTTCACGACCTGAAAGTTCACCGAGGCGCGGAAGGCTCCGGGCGGAACGTTGGCCGTGTTGGCGGCGACGTTGAATTGGGCGCTAGCGCCAGGGGCAAGGGAACGGTCCGGCGGGCCAGTGACGGTCCATGTGCGAGTGTCGCCGTTGATATGGAAGTCGTAGCGGGCGGTTGTGTTGGAAGGATTATGAACGGTGAAGGACTGCGGAGGCGGAATTGGGCGCGCAGGATTGGCGAGGAATAGTAGGCCGGAGGGCATGAAGGTAAGTCCGGGGTTGGCGGTGTTAGCCAGAACGTTGAGAACCACAAACAGGATACGGGGCGAGTTGTCGACACCCTGGGCGCGAACGATGACCTCACCAAAGTAGCGGCCCGCGGTGAGGCCTATGGGGTTGATGCGGACCTCGACACGGGAGGGGTTGCCGGGTGAAGCGGCGCCGGAGGTTTCCGAAAGAGAGAGCCAGTTCGGAAGACCGGCATCCACGGCGATGCTGGCGGTCCAATTGAACGCGTTGGCGCCGGTGGAGAGGATATGGAAGGACTGAGGTGACGGCACCGAGCCGAGGAAGACGGATTGGAATCCGAGCCCGGAGTGAGAAAGAGTCAGCGCGTCGCGACCTGAGCTGACAGTGACGGCAACGGGGATGATGAGGTCCTGGCGTGCCTGGGCGCTGACAACGCGGATGCGTGCGCGATAGGAGCCAGGATCGAGAGCAGCGGTTTGGAAGACGGCCCGGAGGCGCCCGGGAGCGCCCGGGGCAGCCGAGCCAGAGGAAGGAGTGAGGCTGAGCCAGCCTTGCCCGTTCAAAAACTCGATGCCTGCGGCGAAATTGAGGGAGCCGGAGCCGATGTTGAAGATTTCGAGCGTTCGCAGGCGCGGTCCTGCGCCTCGCGGGACAGCGAGGGCGGGGGGATTAGCGGAAAGTTCGGACGTGATGGGCGCGAGAACGGTGAAGCGCACCGTGACGCTGGAGGATTGCTGCACGGCGCCCTGAGTGAAAATGATGACGAAGCCCTCATAGGTTCCCGGGGTGAGAATAGCCGCAGTGGCGCTGACTTCCACGAAGCCGGGAATGGTGGGAGAGAGCAGCGTAGCGGTGAGCCAGTTGCCGCCAGAGGTTGTAGTGACGCGGACGGACATCGGCGTGGAGACGTTGTCCTTGGTGACGCTGATGAGCTGCGTGGCGTTGGCAGGCCGGCCGCTGGAGGCGGTGAAACTCAGGGTAAGCGGTTCGGCAGTGAAGGGGAGAGCGATGCGGAGGGCGCAATCGAGACGCCCGGTGGCGCCGAGCTGATCGGTCACAAGGAGGGTAAAGCTGAACAGCCCCGCGCTGGCGGGGATACCGGTGATGGTTCCGGTGGCGGCGAGAGAGACACCGGGAGGCAGCACACCTTGCGTGATGCTCCAGCGATAGGGAGGCGTGCCACCGGTGGCCGAGAGCAGGTGCGCATACTGAACACCGAACAGGCCTTCCGGCAGAGGACAGGCGGAGCTGATGGAAATGGCGGCGGCGACGGTAATGGAGCATTCGCGGGTAACGGCGGTAGTGGCGGAGTCGGTGACACGGATGGTGAATGGGAAGGTTCCGTTTTGAACAGGGGTTCCGCTGATGAGGCCGGCTGGAGTCAGCGTCAAGCCCGGCGGCAGAGTGCCTATCGTCACCGCCCAGGTATAGGGTATGACACCGCCGGTGGCCGTGAGGTTGACGGAATAGGCGTTGCCGAGAGTGGCGGGTTGCAGCGGGCAGCCGGTGAAAATGGTGAGCGGCGCAGCACAGCCCTGAAACGATCCCGCCTGAAGAGTGACGGGGGCATTCGCAAAACCGGGATAGGGCGAGGTTGAACTGACGGCGGAGACCGGCGCTCGCTGTCCGGCGACGTTGAGGAGGCCTGTGCCCGTGGAACCAGCGGGGACGGAGATGAGAACACCGAAGCTGATGGATTCCAGTGCGGTGATGTCGGCGTCGAGGATTTCCCAAACGGCGACGGCGGTTCCGCCGACAACGGGGCGCTGCGAATAGGAACCGGCTCCGGCGGGAGCCGCGGAGAAGGCCCCGGTGCCGGTGGCATCGGTTTGGATGAGGCGTGCGGCGATGGGAGTGGTGGAGGTGCCCTGCTGCACTTGCGTGGTGGTTACGTAAATATTGACGCCGGGAGGAATGTTGGTAAAGGTGGCCATCAGGCGCGTGCCCTGCGAGGCAAGGCCGGCCTGGTTGAGGCTGTTGAGGTTTGTGAAAAAGGTATTGACGAAACCGGACTCGGTGAAATAAAGGGTGCCGGGCAGGTTCTGATCAGCGACGGCCGTAGGAGAGTTGGGAGAGGTGGCGATGTTGCGCTTCTTGAAATCGGAAGCGAAGCCTTCGATGAATTTGATGTTGAAGTCGCGCGGAGTATTCGCGTTGACGTTGATCTTGTTGCCGGCGCAGCCGTCGAAGGTTCCGCTGAAAGTGGCGGTGTCGTCGGGGTTGCGCACGGCAAAGTCAGAGGACCCGCCAACAGAGGCGACGAACAGTCCGACGGAGTTGAGGATGGGGAGACTGGTAGTTCCGCCGACGGAGATGTTCATGGTGACGGGGTTCTGGGGTGTAAGGCTCGTAACATCGGCGCGGACATTGACGATGCGGATTGTGCGCTGCCCGCTGCCGGGTAGGGAGAAGGAAACATTTTCGAACCGCAAGAGGTTGCCGAGCCGGCGGGCTTGAAAGACACTGGCGCCTGGTGTGGTGACGCCGACCGGCTGAACCAGCTGCGAGCCTGGCGCGGGATCGTCGATAAGCATCAGCGCTTCGGAGGCATCGGTGAAAGTCTGCAGGACTCTGGAGGTGATGGGAACGTTAAGCTCGATTTGAAAGTTGAAAGTGGCGGGGGGGCCGGCGGCGCCGCCGATGCAGGTGATGACGACATCGGAGACCAGCTCGGTTCTGCTCAGAGGTCTGACGGATGGCTGCCCTGCCTGGGCGACGCAACTAATCGGCTGCGCTTGCGCGGCAAGAGCAATCAACAAAAGCATTAGCAGGAGATGAGGAAAGCGCATGACCTGCCGCTATTGTCGCGCAGGCTGGCAACCGTCTCAAGGCCTTAATGCAATGGTGGCAGTATTGCTGGCCTGACCGGCGACCGTAACCACAACCGGGACGGCGGCGCCGGCGGTGGCGGAGGCGGGCACAACCGCGTTGATCTGGTAGAGTCCGCTCAAGAAGGGGGTGAGGCCGGCGAATTGAACCACGGCTTCCTGGCCGCCGATGGTGACGCGAATGGGAAGAGTGATCTGGCGTAGAGGAGAAGAAGGAGTTTGCGCGCCGACTTCGATGGACGGGCTGACCGGACCCAGTCCTTCGCAGTAAATGATGACGATCCCGCCGCGGGCGATGGGATTCTGCGCATCGGCGAGTAGTAGCGGGTTGGCGCCGTGAACAATGACACCCTGGCCTGCTCCGGTTTGGGAGACGGTGAAGATGCCGGGCTGGGCTTCCGAGACCAGGACTTCGGAAAAGGCTAGCTGTCCGGCGCGGCGGAGACTGAGCTGGTGAGAGATGTGCGGCGTGAGACCGTAGGGCAGGATGCCATTGATCTGAGAGAAAGTGGTGAGGTCTCCGGCAAAGAAGAGCGGCACCGGGCGCCCGGAGATGCTGACGCGTGTGCTGCCAAGCTGCGTGGGCAGGGGCAGTGAAGTCGCGGATACGGAACCGTCGGCGAGCCGGGAGCCGAAGATGGCGGCCATGCCGCCGGGAGCAAGAGGAACAGCGGGGGCAAAGGAGGAGGTGCTGACGATGCCGCCTTCTCCGATAACCGGCGCCTGCCCGCCATCGGCGGAGCCTGCCATGTCGATACACCCGGTTACGTTGCGCGCAGGGTCTTCGGCGAAGAGGCGAAGTGCGAGAGCGGTGGAAGCGGCCGGCGGGAGGAGTGTTCCGCTCCACAGGCCTGGGTCGGAATCGATGTGAACCAGATGCGTGGTGGCGTTGGCGGCTCCGGTCAGAGACGCGGTGACGACACCGGTGGTCACCGGGCTTGCGTCGGCCACGGCGGCGACGCGCGCTTCAACAGCAAGCGGGATTCCGGTGACCGAGGAGAATCCGATGGCCTGGCGCAGAGGTTGAATTTGAAGGCCGCCTGGCGGACAGACGGCCACCGCCTGCGGCTGGAAGGAAGCGGTTCGCGGCGCCGTGCTTCCGATGATGAGGAGGAGGTCCAGTTGCCGCGAGACCGGGTCGCCGGCGGCTTGGAAGTTGATGGAGGCGCGTGTGACGCCGGGCGGCAGGCCAGCCGTATTCGCTGCGACCGTGAACGGCAGGGAAGCGCCGGGAGCAAGGGAGCGGAGAGGGCTTCCCGTAATGGTCCAGATGCGGGAGTCGCCGTTGAGTTGGAAGTCGAAACGGACGGTTGAATTGGAAGGATTTGAGACGTTAAAGGTTTGCCGCGCGGGAATGGGACGGGCGGGGTTGGCGAGGAAGAGCAGAGCGGACGGGAGCAGGCTCAAGCCAGGGTTGGCGTTGTTGGGAAGAACGTTGAGTGCCACGTAGAGAATGCGTGGAGAGTTGCCGGCTCCCTCGGCGCGGACCAGCACTTCCGCGAAGTAGCGGCCCGGAGTAAGACCGGCTGTGTTGACGCGCGCCTCGACGCGCGAAGGGTTGCCGGGAGAGGCCGTACCCGAGGATTGAGACAGCGTAAGCCAATTGGGTTGGAAAGGATCGATTACTACGCCGGCGTTCCAGTTGAGGTTTCCGGCTCCGGCGGAAAGGACGTAAAACTCCTGCGGGGGCGTGGAACCGGGGGCAACGGATTGGAAGCCCAAGGCTGCGGGAGCAAGTAGCATGGCATCGCGGCTGGAGCTGACCGCGACGGCAACGGGAACAATGAGATCCTGGCGGGCCTGCGGATATTGAATGCGGATGCGGGCGCGATAGGTTCCCGGGTCGAGCGCGGCGGTCTGGAAGTTGGCGCGGAGGCGGGCGGGAACCTCGGCGGTTGCCGTGCCGGAAGCGGGAGAAAGATTGAGCCATCCTTGTCCGCTGAGGAATTCTACGCCGGCGGTGAAGCTGATAGAACCAGGGCCGCGATTGAAGACGGGGAGGTTGCGCAGGTTCGGCGGGGCGGCTCGCGGGACGGCGAGGGAAATGGGATCGGCGGAGAGTTCAGGGAGGACGGACGGGAGAACGTTGAGGCGGACGGCGACGGTGACCGTTTGCTGTGCGGCTCCGGAGGTGGAGATGATAACGGAGCCCTCATAGGCTCCAAGGGTGAGTCCGGCGGCGGATGCGGCGACCTCGACAAGACCGGGAATGGCGGACGAAAGCAGGGTGGCGGTGAGCCAGCTTCCGCCGGTTCTTGTGGTGACACGAACCGACACGGGAGTGCCGGCGGTGTCCCGTGTAAGGCTGATGAGCTGGGTGAATGGCGCGGGCAGGCCGCTGGGAGCGGAGAACTCAAGACTCATTGGGTCGGCGGTGAAAGGGAGTCCTATGCGAAGGGAACAGTCGAGCGTGGAGAATGCGCCGATTTGGTCCGTGGCGCGCAAGGCAAAGCTGAACAGGCCCTGCGCGGCAGCGATGCCGGTAAGAATGCCGGAACCGGACAAGGCGATGCCGGGTGGCAAGGTTCCCGTGACGGACCAGGCGTAGGGAGGAGAACCGCCAGTTGCGGTGAGCGTGTGATTGTAGGGCGAGTTGAGCAAGCCTTCCGGCAGCGGGCAGGCGCTGGTGATGGAAATCGAAGTGGCAACCGTGATGGAGCATGTCCGATCAACGAAAGACCCTGTCGCGTCGACGACGCGCGCGATGAAAGAGAAGGTACCGGATTGCGTGGTGGAGCCGCTGATGACGCCGGCGGTGGAGAGAATGAAACCGGGCGGAAGTGAGCCGGAGGCGAGGATCCAGGTAAAAGGTGTGGAGCCTCCGGTTGCTTCGAGCCTGAGGTTGTAGTTTGCGCCGACGGCTGCGGGGGGCAGCGGGCAGGCAGTGGATATGGTCAGCGGGCAACCTTGCACAGTACCGATGGGCAACAGGATCGAGTCGGCCTCGAATAATGGGTGAGGCGGAGTGGGTGTGACGTGAGTGATAGGTCCTTGTTGACCGGCAACGTTCATCTGCGGTGACGCGGGAGTGCCGGCGGGGATGGAGAACACGACACCGAAACTGATGACTTCCTGAAGGGTAGTGCTGGTTTCGAAGATCTCCCAAACAGCGGTGGCGGTACCGGCGGCGACGGCAAGCCGGAAGTAGGGTCCGACAGTGGGGTCAACCGGAGTACCGCCGGCGCCGAATGCATTCGCGTTGATGAGGCGAGCGCCGAGAGTGGCGCTGGAGGAGCCGGGCACGACTGGCAGCGTTGTGACGTAGACATTCACCCCATCGGGGATATTGCGGAAGGAGGCGACGAGCCTTGTTCCCTGCGTCGCGACGCCGGCCCCATTCATGCCGCTGGTGGAAGGGAAGTTGCCGAAGAAACCGAACTCGGTCCCGTAGTCGATTCCGGGTTGGTTCTGAAAGGCGTTGGAGGTGGGGTTGAAGAATGTGGTGGCGGTGTTGCGTTTTCTGAAGTCGGAGGGGAAAGCTTCCGTGAACTTGACGTTGAAGTCTGGGGGAGTGTTGGCGGTGATGGTGGGCTTGTTGCCGAGGCAGCCGTCGAATGTGGCGTGGAAGGCGGCGGTGTCGGCGGTGTTGCGGACGGCAAAGCCGGTGCGCAGGCCAACGGTGGCGACGATTCTGGTGGGATTGTTCACGAAAATAGCTTCCAGGCCCGTGACGGAGATAAAAGCGGAAATCTGAGCTTGGGGCTGGAGCAGAGAGGCGTCGGCGCGGAGGTTGACGATGCGGAGGATACGCTGGCCATTACCCGGCGCGGGAAAGGTAACGCCCTGGAAAGCAACCCGATTTGCGGCGACACGGACGCCTTGATAGACGTTGGCTCCGGTGACCTGAGAGCCGACAGGCCGGGCCTGTTGCGCGCCCGGCTGTGGATCGTCGACGAGCAGCAAGGCCTCGGTGGCATTGTTGGAGGTTTGCAGGATTCTGCTGGTCAGGTTGGTATTGAGAAAAGCTTCCACATTGACGGTTACGGATGGCGCGGAGCCGCCCGTGCAGAGGATGACGATGTCGGAGACGAGTTCGGTTTTGCCGTTCGGCCTGACGGTTCGGGAGGCGGGAGTCTGCGTGGCGCAGCCAGTAAGCTGCGCATTGGCTTGGCCTATCGTTACCAGCGCGAATAGCAGCAGTGTGAACCAGCGGCGCATGCTAACGGATATTGACGGTGACCGGCAGGCTGGACCTGCCGCCGGCAGTGATCACGACAGGAACGTCGCCGGTGGGCGCGTTCTCCGGCACAGTGACGTTGATCTGATAGAGGCCGGTGAAGAAAGGCGTGAGACCGGCGAACAGGACCTGGGCGTTCTGGCCGCCGATAGTGACCGAGACGGGCGCCGTGACGCGCGCCAGTGGCGAACCGGGAACGGCCAGGCCGGCGACGACGGGCTGATCGACCTGGCCGAGCCCTTCGCAGTAGATGATGAGCACGCCTCCGCGGGAGACGGGATTAAAGATATCCGCGACGCGCGTGGGGTTGGCGCCGTCGACGATGACGCCCTGGCCGGAGCCGGTCTGGTTGACGGAGAAGACGGAGGGCTGAAGCTGGTCAATGATGACATCGGCGAAATTGGAGCGCCGTGTTCCGCGGCGTACGGAGAGCTGATAGACGGAGTTCGGGATCAGCGTGTAGGGCAGCATGCCGTTGACCTGGGCGAAGGAAGGCAGCTGTCCGGCGAAGAAGAGAGGGACGTCCTGTCCGGCGATGACGGCGCGCGTGGCGCCGAGCGTGGAGGGCAGCGGCAGCGACGGGGGAGTGCTTGTACCGTCAGCGAGCCGCGAGCCGAAGATGGCGATGAGGCCGCCGGGGGCAAGGGGCTCTCCGGTGGAGAAGCTGGCCGTGCTGAGGACGCCACCGTCGGAGATGATGGGCGTGCCGTCACTGGAGGCGACATTGCCGAGCAACTGGAGAGAGCCCTGGAGCCGGTTGTTGATGTCGGCGGCGGAGAAGGTGATGTTGACCGAGGAAGGATCAGCCTGTTGGACCTGCCAGGTTCCGCTCCATCGCCCCGCGCCAAGGTGCGTGAGCGGGACCGGCGAGTTGCCGTTGGAGAAGGTGGCGAGCACGCCGCCGTTGGTCAGCGGATCGCCGCAATCATCCACAACGCGGGTTTCGATGGGGACGGGCAGTCCGCCAGGGACATGGAAGTTGACCGGCAGGCCGGTGGATACGGGAAGCAGGCGAGTGGGCGTGCAGCCGGCGAGCTCGCGGCGCGCGTCTTTGGATGCGGTGGGTCCGCCAGTGCGGGGCACGATGAAGAGAATATCGGCGAGCGCCACCTCACGGGAGCGTGAGGTGGAGAAGCCGATGCTGGCGCGGTAGATTCCTGGCGCGAGATTGCGCGGGACGACACCGACATCGAAGGATCGGGTCTGCCCCGCAGGAATCACCGGATCGGTGATGGCGGCGAGTTGGAAGATATTGGTGTCGCCGTTGACCGAAGCCTGGATATTGATGGGCACCGGGAAGGGGTTAAAGATGCGGAGCGTTTGACGCGCAGGATCGAATCCGGGGATGGCGACGAAGATGAGGCCGGCGGGCAGCGGGACGGGCGCGAGAGTGGCGTCCGGCGCGAGAACGCGGAAAGGCACGGAGACAGCGCGTGGGGAGTTATTCGCCGAAGGGGCGGTGAAGGTGATGTCGCCAAAGTAGAGATCCGGCGTGAGCGAGCCGGGGTTGACAGAAAGGTTGAACGGGGCCGGTTCGTTGACGCGGACGGCGTTGGTGGTTGGATCGAGTGTGAGCCAGGAACCGCCGGAGATGGTGGATGCGCGGCCCTCGACAAAGAAGCCTTCACGCCCGCCGGCAAGGATGCGCAGTTCGGCGGACGGCGGCGCGGCTCCTCCGCGAACGGCGGTGAAGACGACGCCTTCCGGGAAGATGCGCATGGATTCGCGCGCCGTGTTGATGGCAACCTTGACGGGAAGTCGGACGGTGTTGGGCCCGGTGAGTTCGAGGAAGCCTCTGTGGACGCCGAGGTCGAGCGCGGAGGGATCAAGAATGGCTTCGAGCAGCGCGGATCCGCGTTCGGAGACGGTGAGGTTGGGGGCGGTGGGGCGCAGCCACGGAACGGTGGAGCGGACGCCGACGTCGAAAGAGCCGAGGCCTGGATTCTTGAGTTCGGCGTGAATAGGAATCACGGTGGCGGAGCCTCGCGGAAGGGCGCGGATGATCTCCTTGGGATCGACCGTGAGGGAACGGGCGGGCGGCGTTTCAAAGTCGATGGTATAGGGGACGCGAATAGTGCGGTTGGAGGTTTGATCGGATGTGACGACGATGGTTCCGGTGACACGCTGGAAAGGTCCAAAGGTGGTTTCCGGCGTAACGCGGAGGAGGGCGGGAGTAAGGCGCGCGGAGGCGTCCAGCGTGATGCGGCCGCCTTCGACGACGGCGGCGTAAACACAGGAGGTATTGGAATCGGGACAGGAGACGGAGAGAGTTTGGGGAACGGACGGACGGCCCTGCAATGCGCGGAAGGAGAGAGAGGTGGGGAAGACGCTGAGCGTGCCGGCGACGGCAAGGCTGCAATCCTGGCGTGCGACGTTGTTGCGTGCGTCGGTGACGAGCGCGGTGAAGAAGAACTGGCCGGCTTGCGTGGGGGTGCCGATGATCTGGCCAGTGGAGGAGAGAGTGAGACCTTGGGGGAGAGAGCCGCGTTCCAGCGAGAAGGCGCGCGGTTCGAAGCCGCCGAGGGCGGTGAAGCCGCCGGTGTAGACCTGATTGATGGCTCCGGGCGGGAGAGGACAACTGTTGGTGATCTGGAGGCGGGGAAGAACGCGGAAGTCGAGAGTGTTGACGGAGTTCACCTGGGTGGTAATCACCGGCTGACGGACACCGATCTTGAATGTGCCTGGTTGTTGGAGGACTTCCGGGGGAAGAGAGACGCGGAGACGCGAAGTGTCGAGGAAGCCGCCGCCAAAGAGGATTTCGCCGGCAGTGCCAAAGTTCCAAACGACGTTGGCCCCCTGTATAAAGCCGTTGCCGATCAAGGTAATGATCACCGGGCCCGAGCCGGCGATGGCCTCGTTGGGATCCAGAAAGATAAGGAACGGCCCCTGGCCGGTATTAGGAACTACTTCGAGGGCGCATACGCGAGTCAGTGTGTTCTGCTGGGCATCGGTGACTCGGATGGTGAAATTGGAAACGCCGAGTGCGGTGGGGGTACCGCTAATGAGTCCGTTGCCGGCAAGGTTCATACCTGCGGGCAAGTTGCCCACGGCAAGGCTCCATTGATAGGGCGCCACACCACCAATAGCAGACAGCGGGAGCGAGTACGGCGCGTTGACTTGCGCATTGGGCAGCGGGCACTCGCTGAGGATGGAAAGGCCGGGAAGGATAGAGAGAGTGACTACGTTCGAGGAGAAAAAGGTGCTTCCGAGAAGGTTGCGGACAGCGATGGGGATTTCCGCGGGAACGGCGACGAAATTGTCGGGGATAGAAACGAATAAAGACTCATCGCTGACAAGCGTGGGAACAAGTTCCACCGCACCAAGAGAGGCAAAGCGCCATATGACACGGGAAGTGATGTTGAATCCCTTGCCGGTGATGGTGAGGTTGAAGCTGGGACGTCCGGCGACAACAGGATTGGGACCGAAGGATTGGATGATGGGCTGGGCCTGAAGCAGCGGCGAGGAGGCGGCCAGCAGGAAGGGGAGGGCGAAGAGCTTACATTTTCCGGCGAATGCGCTTTTTTGAGGAACCATCGAAGGAGTTATCCAGTGCTTTCTGGTATGCCTCTCCCGCCTGAGAGGAGCGGCCGGCGGCTTTTTCAAGATCGCCGATCAACTCCCATGCCTGCGAGCTGGAGGGTTGGAGTTTTACCACTTCGGCCAGCTGTTGTAGCGCCTGCGGGCCGTTTTGTTTGGCCAGAAGCTGGGCCAGGGAAAGACGAGCCGCGGCATACTCGGGCCGGGCTTGGACAACGGCTTGGAATTCGGTGATCGCATCCGCCTCGCGGCCTGAATCGGCGAGGGTTTTGGCGAGGCTGAGGCGGCTAGGCAGATGATCGGGAGATTTGGCGAGGTTTTCCTTCCAGAGCGCGATGGCGTCTGGCGCGGATTGCTTGCGTTCGGCCAGAAGAACGGCGAGGTTATGGCGGGCCTCAAGCATGGCGGAGTTCTTCTCGAGCGCCTGGCGGTAGAACGTCTCGGCCTGCGAACGCTTGCCCCGGAAGGCATTCAGGAAGCCCAGCGCGTTATAGGCCATGGCGTCGTTAGGAGCGAGGCGCATGGCGGTTCTGTAGCTGGCCTCGGCTTCCTTCAGCCGGTTGAGGCGCTGATAGAGGAGACCGAGGTTGTATGGCAGATAAGAATAATCGGGCGCCAGACGCATGGCCTCGCGATAGCTGTTGATAGCCTCTTCGTAACTGCCGAGCTGGGTGTAAGTGAGGGCAAGGTTATGCAGAGGATAGGCCCACAGCGGGGCGCGCTTGGCGGCTTCGCGGAAGGCCTGCGCGGCGCGCTGATAGTCGGCTTGTTCCAGGCTGGCGATGCCGAGGGCGTTATAGGAATAGGCGCCCTGAGGATCGAGGCGTACAGCACGCTCCAGCAGTTGCGTGGCGGTCTGATAGTCCTTGTCGAAGATGCGCATGCGGCCGAGGCAGAAGGTTTCGCGGCTTTCCAGCAGCAGTGACTCCGGGGTGAGGAGCTTAGCAGCGCCGAAGTAGGCGGCGCCGGCGCCGAAGTCTTCCTTGGTTTGTGGAACCTGGTCGCCGGCGAGGTAGGTAAGGATCACCTGCTGGCCGCGGTCTTCCAGCGCCGATTTCAGCCGGTTGGCTTCCTGCAGGTACTCGGGCGGTTTCACGCGCCGCTGGATCTGACGCAGCGCCGTGAAGGCGTTGCGCTGGCCGTCGGGAAGCAGGCGTCCGCCGTCGAGAGCTTCGTCGAAATCGACCACTTCGCGCAGGACGGCGGCGCGGCGCGGTCTGTTGACCACCGCGGAGGTGGGTTCAAAACCGCGGCTGGCCACCAGGGCGAGGCGGTCGCCGCCTTCCGCCGTGGGAGTGTACTTCTTCATGGCAATGCCGGTGAGCTTGGTGGATGCCATGGTGTTGGTGCCCTCGTAATTCCCGTTTTCGCGCGGATGCTGACGGTCGAGGGTGCCTTCGGCGACCTTGGTCTGTGTGTACTCGATCAGCTCGTTGATGGTGACATTGCCATCGCTGTTGAGGTCGCCGCTGCCGTTGAGCGCTTCGAGTAGAAAGAAGCTGAAAGCGCCGTGGCCGCCGCCGTACTGCGGGCCTTCAAAGGAGAACTCGCTGGCGCGGCTGGCGGTGAACAGGAAAAGCTCGCCTTCGGTTTGCGCAAGAGCTTCCACGACGCGATTCACCTTGGCGTTCTCCGGAATGGTGCCGATGGTGCCGGAGCGGCAGACATCGACGAAGGCCATGACGCGGCCGACCGAAGAAAGGTCGGTGCGGATCAGGTTCTGGACATCGGCCATGGGCAACGCGGTGGTGTCGAGATCCTGTGGATCGCTGTCATAAGTGATGATGTAGGCGCCGCGCTTACCCTTGGTCTCGACGACCGTTCCGTGAGTGGCGATCAGCAGGATGACGTTGTCATTTTTGCCGGCGGTCTTGAGGAAGGTTTCAAAGGCGTTGCGGATGGCGGCCGTGGTTGCCTGTTCATTGGTCAGCAGGACGATATCGGTGTCGCCGAGCTTGCCGCCCCGCTCGCTGCGCAGATATTCGTTTAAGAGGATGGCGTCCTCATGCGCGAAACTGAGTGGGCGGATTTCTGTGGACCTGTACTTGGAGATGCCGACCAGCAGGGCGAAGGTCTTGCCGGGCTCGGCAGTGGCGGTGGGCGCGGGTGCGCCGGAACCGGGGGCCTTCTCGGCCTGCTCTTCCAGCACGAAGAGCCGAGCCTTGAGCCATGCAGCGTCGGGCCAGGAGGCGGCTACTTTTTCGTATTCGGCGGCGGCATCGGCGGAAAGGCCGTAGCGGGCGAGCGCTTCTGCGCGGCCGAGGCGCGGCATGGGATCGGAGGAGTTGGCGGCGATGGCTTTGTCGAGCGGGTCAAGCTCGATTTGCAGAGCAGAGCGGCGGTCCTGCGGGAGCGCGGCGAGACGGTTCGCGAAGGTGCCTGGATCGGCATCCGGGCGGAGTGCGCGGCGGACGGAGGCGCCGTTATGCATCTGGCTGGCGGCGGTGAGGCGGCCGATTTTGGGCAGATAGCAATAGGGCGCGTTGGTTTTTTCAGAAAGTTGGCCCGATTTCATTTGGATCTGCTTGGGATCCATGACTGCGCGCGCGCCTTGCGGTAGGGTGTAGAGAGCGCGGTCGGGGCAGTAGAGGATGGTGACGGCGCCGGTGGCGGCGTGAACCGTGTCCCCGAAGAAGAGGATGTCCCCGGCTCGGAGGGTGAGGGAAAGCTCGTTGCCTTCGCGTGTGAGGTTGCCGCCGGCGGAGCGGACAACTAGCGCAACGGGGGCTTCCTCAGAAGAAGGCTGCTGCTGAGCCGGTGAGGGACCGGCCACCAGGAGGCCCAGTACTGCCAGGGCGCAAACACGAAATCGAATAGGCGCCAGCATCGGGTAGCTGCCCTTAGTATACGATGCGGCGTGGGAATTGGACTTCCTTGTAATGAATAAGTTACCGGGAAGCGGCTTCCACCCATTGGGCCGGAGCTTTCCAGCCGTCCGGCCGTGCCTGGCTGAAACGCACGCCGTTTGCGGGATACAACCGGCGCCATTGCTCTATGCGCTGCACAAGATCGCGCACCACGCCCGGGTGGGCATGGGCGAGATTGTCGCCTTCGTTGGGATCGTCGGCTATGCGGAAAAGGTGGTTATCCTCTTTGCCGCCTGAGGACGAGAGTTCCCTGACGAGCTTCCACGGGCCGCAATAAACGGCGAAGAAAATGCTGGCCTGATTTTCAACGGTGAAGAAGAGGTCTTCGCGCTCCAAGGAGGAGCCGGAGGTGAGTTGGGGCCAGAGGTTGCGTCCATCGAAGGCGAGACGGTTTCCCGGTTTGACGCCCGCGGCTGCGGCGAGTGTGGGGAAGACATCTTGCGCCGTGGCTACTTGCGCGGATTTGGCGCCGGCTTTGAGTTTGCCAGGGTAGCGGAGGAGAGTGGGAACGCGCATGCCACCATCCCAGGTGGAGCCTTTGCCGCCGCGGAGGGGCGTGTTGAGCGCGCCCTGGCCGGTGGGACCACCATTATCACTGAAGAACATGACGATAGTGTTGGCGGCGATTCTTTCTTCTTCGAGCGCGGAAAGTATTTTGCCGATCTGGGTGTCCATGGAGTCGACCATGGCGGCGAAGGTGCGTCGGCGGTTGTTTGGTAGCTTGCCATATTTATCGATGAGGAATTGGGGAGCCTGGAGCGGTGTGTGGGGGGAATTGAAGGGGACGTAGAGCAGCAGCGGGCGGGAACGGTCGCGGCCGCGGATGCGGGCGACCGCTTCGTTGCCGATGAGCTCGGTGGAGTAGCCTTCTTCCTTGAGGGATTTACCGTTGCGGTGCCAGTCCAGGCCGCCTTCGCGCTCATGCGTGTAGTAGTCGATGGCGCCGTTGAGGTGGCCGTAGGAATGCTGGAAGCCGCGGGCGCCGGGGAGGAAGCGGGCATCGGCGTGGCCAAGATGCCACTTGCCCGCCATCGCGGTTTCATATCCGGCTTCCTGGAAGGCTTGCGGCATGGTGCGTTCTTCGAGCGGGAGTCCGTAGTTGGACCAAGGGCGGATGACCGTGTAGCTGATGCCGGTGCGCATGGGGGAGCGTCCGGTCATGAGGCTGGAGCGGGTGGGCGAGCAGACGGGGCAGGAGTAGAAGCGGTTGATTTCCAGGCTCTCGATGGCGAGGCGGTTCAGGTTCGGGGTCTGGATTTCGCCGCCGTGGAAACCGACATCTGCCCAGCCGAGATCGTCGGCGAGAAGGATGACGATATTGGGGCGCGCGGGCTGCGCGCGCAATAAGCAGGAGGCGAGCGGCAAGGAGAGGAAAGAGCGCCGGTTCATTCCTAGAGCATATACCCGCCTCTGCTATAATCCGCAACAACTATGAAACAGATACTCACTGTATGGCTCAGCTGCGCAATGGTTCTGTGCGCAGGGGATTGGATACAATTCCGCGGACCGGGCTCGGCGGGAGTGGCTCCGGACGGGAATCTGCCGGAACGGTGGAGCCCGACGGAGAACATCGTGTGGAAGACGGAGATTCCAGGGATGGGCTGGTCGTCGCCGGTGGTGAGCGGCGGGCGGATTTTTTTGACGTCGGTGGTGAGCTCGGAGGCGGGCGAGGCTCCGAAGAAGGGTCTGTATTTCGGGGGGAACCGCGGCACGCCGAAGGATGCGCACCGGTGGATGGTATACGCGGTGGAGTTCAAGACGGGCAAGAAGCTGTGGGAGCGCGAGGTGCACAAGGGTGTGCCGGAGGTGGCGCGGCATTTGAAGAACAGCTTTGCCTCGGAGACACCGGTGACCGATGGGGAGCGTGTTTATGCGTACTTCGGCAGCGCCGGTCTGTTTTGTTTTGATCTGAACGGGAAGCTGCTTTGGTCGCAGAAGTGGGGGCCGTATGAAACGCGGTACGGATGGGGATCGGCGGCGTCTCCGGTACTGCACGAGGGGCGGATCTACATTGTGAACGATAACGACGTACAGTCGTTCCTGGTGGCGCTCGACAAGAAAACGGGCAAGCAGATTTGGCGGGTGGAGCGGGATGAGAAGAGCAACTGGGCGACGCCGTTCATCTGGTCAAACGGCCGGCGGACGGAGATCGTGACGCCGGGCACGAAGCGCGTGAGGAGTTACGATCTGGACGGGAAGCTGTTGTGGGAGTTGGGCGGGATGAGCTCGATCGCGATTCCGACGCCGTTCGCGCGGCACGGGCTGCTGTATCTGACGTCAGGCTATGTGGGCGATCAGGTGCGGCCGGTGTTTGCGGTGAAGCCGGGCGCGAGCGGAGATATTTCGCTGAAACCGGGCCAGACATCGAATGAGCATGTGGCGTGGTTCCATCCGCAGGCGGGGCCGTATAATCCTTCGCCGATCGTCTACGGCGATTACTACTACACGCTGTTTGACCGTGGTTTCTTCACGGCGCATGACGCCAAGACCGGGAAAGAGGTGTACGGCAAGGTGCGGATTGACGAAGCGGCCGCTGCGTTCACTTCCTCGCCGTGGGCCTATAACGGAAAGATCTTCGCGCTGAGCGAGGACGGGGACACGTTCGTGATCCAGGCGGGGGCCGAGTACAAGCTGCTGGGCAAGAACACGCTGGATGAAATGTGCATGGCGACGCCGGCGATCGCGGACGGGAGCCTCATTTTGAGGACGGCGTCGAAGCTGTACCGGATCGCCAAAGACGGGGGACGGTGATTGCATGCAAGTATTCCGTGACGGGCTGTTCGAGGGGAAAGTAGCGTTTTTCACCGGAGGTACCAGCGGCATCGGGCTGGGGATCGCGGAGCGGTTCGCGGCGCTTGGCGCGACTGTCGTGCTCGTGGGCCGCAAGCAGGAGAAGATGGAAGCGGCGGTTTCAGAGATTCGCTCGCGAGGGCAGAAGGCGGACGGGCATGCGGTGGATGTCCGCGACTATGCGGCGATGGAAGGAGCGTTGGGCAGGACTCGCGAGACGCACGGGGAGATCGACATTCTGTTCTGCGCGGCGGCGGGCAATTTTCCGGCTCCGGTGTTGGGAATGTCGGCGAACGGGTTCAAGGCGGTGGTGGATATCGATCTGCTGGGAACGTTCAACACGTGCCGCGCGGCGTATCAGTACTTGCGTAAGCCTGGCGCATCGGTGATCAGCATTTCGGCCAATCACGCGCACGTGGCGTATCCGTTGCAGGCGCATGTTTGCGCGGCGAAGGCGGGCGTGGATCTGCTGACAAAGGTGCTGGCGATGGAATGGGGGCCTAACGGCATCCGCTGTAACTGCATCACGCCGGGCCCGATTGATGGGACGGAAGGGATGAGCCGCCTTGCGCCGACCGAGGAGAGCCGCCAAAAGGTGATTCAGTCGGTGCCTCTGCGGCGGATGGGGACGAAGGAGGATATCGCGAACCTGGCGGTGTTTCTCTGTTCGGATGCGGCGAGCTACATCAGCGGGGCGATTTACCAGTGCGACGGCGGGCAGTCACTGAGCGGGCCGCGGATTGTGGGTTAATTGGCTTTCCGCCGGCGGAGCCAGGCGGGGAGAGAGAGGGCGACGTAGAAGCTGATGGGGACGGCGATCCAGAGCGCCGGTTGGACAACGGCGGGCGGGATCCATCTGAAGTCCCATTGAATGCGGGAGAGCCCCCAAACGGAGATTACGGCGGCGATCAGTACGTAGATCGACATCATGAGCCAGCCTGCGCGACTGAGCCGGCGCGGTTTGGACTGGCCGATGCGGCGGGACAGGTTGCGATCAAATGCGGGAGAGAGAGTGGGGGGCGTGGAGCGGTGCGCTTCGCGGAGGAGATTGTCGATGTCGCTCATGCGTCGAATCCTTTCTCTTTGAGAGCCTCGGCAAGGCGCTGGCGCGCGCGGTGCAAGTACGATTTTACCGTTCCTTCGGGGGCGCCCACGAGCTCTGAGATCTCGGCGATGCCGGCGCCGAACCAGTAGTGGAGGCGAAGGACGGTCTGGTAGAGCTCGGGAAGCTCGGCAATGGATTCATGGAGAGCGGCCAGGCGGGCTTTGTGGTGGAGGACGTCGTGCGGGCCGGCGGACGGGTCGGATAGAGCGGCGAGAGCGGTGTCCGCCAAGTGAGGCAAGCGGTAGCGGGAGCGCTGCTTGATGTCGAATGCGCGATTCCAAGCGATGCGGTAGAGCCAGGTGCTGAACTTGCTTTCGCCCCGAAAGGAGGACAGTTCGCGATGGACGCGGAGGAAGACATCCTGGGTAACGTCTTCGGCTTCGGGCTCGAAACCGGGGCCGAGAATGGAGACGGCGAGGCGGAAGACGTGATGTTTGTAGCGGGCCGCAAGATCCTCAAAGGAAGAGTGAAGATCGGGATCCACCTGCGGCAGCCGGGAATCCAGCGTCATGAGCATGCCTGACCGTGCTAGCGAGTGCGTGGCCTGGTGAGATAGTAGTACAGAACGCAGCCGAATCCGAGGAAGATCGGAATGAGGCCAAGCGTCCAGTAGGGCTGGATGCGGGTAGTGGAGATGATCATCGCGGCCAAAATGCCTATGCCGAGAGCGGCCAGAACCGCGCCGATTCCGAGCGTCCACTTTGGATTAATGGTGGACAGGTGCTGCAGGTCCTCCTGAGGCAGCGGAGGCAGCTCGGGCAGGGGGATGCCTTTGTCCATGGCCAGCATTCTCTCACGATGGATGCGTTCCTCCTTGCGCTCTTTCTCGCGTGAGCTGAGGTAATGCGAAACCAGAAACAAGGCGAAAAGACCGAATACCCAAAGCAAGGGAACGATTCGTTCATCCATTGCTTGCTCCTTTCTGCCCTTTTGACAGGGTCAGGCAGGGTCCGGTTGCAGGGAAGCAGCGGATTATTTTGACTGGCGTGAAGAGTACTTGTTGAGCAGCTTCAATAGCTGCGCGGCGGAGGCCGGGGGCTGGCGGCCGCTGAAGACGAGGTCCTTGTTTTGGATGGTGCCGCCGTAGAGTTCCTTGTTGACGTCGAGGTCCTGGCGCATGGTTGCACCCTGAAGGCTGACGCCGGCGAAGAGGCCGCGGGAGCGGGACCAGGTGAGGATTTCGGCGGTGAGCAGGGCGTCGGTTTCCGCGGTTGCGGTGCGGCCGACGGGACCTGCCGCGGCGGAGGCGTCGCCACCGATGGTGAACTTGGAGGTGCCGAGCAGGCGCTTGGCGCCGCGCTCATTCATCACAAGCAGGATGACGTCGGTCTCCGAACCGCCGATTTGCAGGCCGAAGCTGCCACCCTCCACGCGCACGGCTCCCGGGGGGCCCCAGCCGACGCCGCCCTGGGCGCGGCAAACGGCGAAGCCGCGGCCGTACTTGGCGCCGAAGATGAAGGCGCCTTTCTTCATGCCGGGCACGACGATGACGCACTGGCTCTTGTCGAGCAGGGTTTGGGGAATCGCCTTGTCGGCAATTTCCATCACCTCGGCGAAGACCTCGGCGGAGTGGTTGAGGCGGTCGGTGTTGTCCGAAGCGGCTGCGGTGAGGCAGGCGCCCAGGAAAGTCAGGGCAAGAGTCCTCGGAAACATGATTCTATAATAACGTTTTATTCGGCGAGGCATCGGAAAACCTCCCTATAGAAGTCGGGGTGCGACTGCCAGGTTTGGGCGGTGACGAGCTTGCCGTCGCGCGCGGCCTGGCTGGATTGCCATTTTCCCTTGCTGAGCGCGACTTCATAGCGGACATGTTCGTAGCAGGTGACGTTGCGACCCTCGAGCAGGCCGGCGGCGGCCAGCACCTGGATTCCATGACAGATGGAAAAGATCCACTTGCCGGCGGTGCCCATGGCGCGGACGATGTCGAGCAGTTTGTCGTCATGGCGGAGGTATTCCGGAGCGCGGCCGCCGAGGATGAGGACGGCGTCGTAATCGGCGGGATTGACCTGGTCGAAGTTGATCTGGGCCTCGACGCCGTAGCCCTGGCGCTCCATGTAGGTGTCCCAGCCGGGCTCGAAGTCATGCATGACGAGGTGAAGGCGGCGGGCGGAAGGGGCGGCGATGACCGGTTGCATGCCGGCTTCCTGGAAGCGGTGCAACGCGTAGAGAGTCTCATAGCTTTCACCAGCATCGCCAGTGACGAGGAGGATGCGCTTGGACATTTCCTATTCAGTTTCTCAGATTCGGGTATCGTGGATGGGATTATGAGGGCGGAACCGGATTATGACGCGCTGCGGAACACGGCGCACGCGCTGCGTGGGGACATTCTGCGGATGATCGGAGCGGCAGGTTCGGGGCATCCGGGCGGATCACTTTCAGCGATCGATATGGCGACGTACCTCTATTTCCACCGGATGCGGATCGATCCGGCGCGGCCCGAGTGGGCGGAGCGAGACCGGTTCGTGCTGTCGAAGGGGCATTGCGCGCCGGCCTGGTATGTGGCGCTGGCGCACCGCGGGTATTTTCCGAGAGAGGATCTGTTGCGGCTGCGGGATATCGAGAGTCCGCTGCAGGGACATCCGGATATGCGGAAGACGTTGGGCGTGGACATGACGACCGGCTCGCTGGGGCAAGGGTTTTCGGCGGCCGCGGGGATCGCGCTGGGGTTGAAGGTTCCAGGAATCGAAGCGCGTGTGTACGCGATGCTGAGCGATGGGGAGTTGCAGGAGGGGATTGTGTGGGAGGCAGCGATGGCGGCGGCGCGAGGGAAAGCCGCACGTGATCGTGGCGGAGACGGTGAAGGGGAAAGGCGTGCCGTCGATGGAGGATCAGGGCGACTGGCACAGTCTGGGCGCTCCGCTGAGCGGAGAAGAGGTGAACGCGCTGCTGGCCGAGTTGGAAGGAGCGCGGAGATGAGCCAACCGAACCGGGTCGTCTACGGCAAGACGCTGGTGGAGCTGGGCGAGCGCGATCCGCGGGTTGTGGTGTTTGAGGCGGACATCGCGAAGTCGACCAACACCTGGCGATTCGGGAAACGGTTCCCGGAGCGGTTCTTCCACTGCGGGGCAGCGGAGATGAACATGATGTGCCTGGCGGCCGGAGCTGCGACGACAGGGCTGATTCCGTTCGCGAGCACGTTCGTGGTTTTCGCCAGCATGCGGGCGTGTGAGGCGGTGCGGCAATCGATCTGCTATCCGCGGCTGAATGTGAAGATCGTGGCGACGAACGCGGGCGTGGAGATTTGCGGCGACGGGCCGAGTCATCAAGGTGTGGAGGACCTTGCGATTCTGCGCACGTTTCCGAACCTGACGATGCTGTCGCCGTCGGACCCGGTGACAACGCGTTTGGCGACGATGGCGGCGTGGGAGATGAAAGGTCCTGTCTATATCCGGTTGGGACGGCAACCGGCCGCGGTGCTCCATACGGAGGATGTGGAGTTTCGCATCGGGAAGATGATCCGGTTGCGCGAGGGACGGGACGTCACGCTGATCGCGACGGGAAACATGGTGGAGCAGGCGCTGCTGGCAGCGGGTGAGTTGGAACGGGAAGGAGTGCAGGCGCGAGTTCTCGATTGCCACACAATCAAGCCGATCGACCGCGGGGAGATTGTACAAGCGGCGGAGGAGACAGGTTGCATTGTGACGGCGGAGGATAAGCTCGCGGAGCTTCCCGAGCGTCTGCACGCGGTGTTTCACGGGCGGCCCGGGGCCACGGTGTTTCTGGATGGCGAAGCGGAGCTTGAGTATGGAGAGGTGGCGAGGGTTATCGCGTGATCCATGGGGCAGGAATCCGGCGAGTAGGCTTGATGCCGGGGAAGCGCTAAGGGTCAGGCCACTTCATACTCAAGCGAAACCGTGCCGGTTTTCGGATAGACCTTGTGCGCGGCCAGCTTGAGTATGGCGGGAATCTGATTACCTGACAGCAGAGGAATGCCGGCGCCGAGCATGACGGGGATGATGGCGGCTTCGACACGGTCAACAAGGCGGAGCTCAAGCAAGCTTGCAGAGCGAGCCGCCGCCGGAGAGCCAGATATCCTTGCCGGGTTTGGCCTTGATTTCAGCGACGGTTTTCCGAGGGTCCGCGGAGAGGATAACCTGGGGGCAATCCTCCTGGCGCAGGGTCTTGGAAAAAAGGTAGGCCAGCATGCCAGGCATCCCGCCGCCGCCATGCTGGTGCGCCGCCTCGTACGTTTTGCGGCCGAGCAGGATCGTGTCGAACTGCTGCATGAGGGCGCGAAAGTCGATCTCCGGATCCATGACGATCCAATCGCTTGCTCCATTGGGTCCGGCGATGTAGCCGTCGAGGCTCACCGCAACCGAATAGCGGACCCTCCACATAACCTACGTCCAGAGTTCATGGATAGGCTTGTAGATTCCGGCCGCGCCGCCGGGGACGTACTCGAAACCACGGCCTAGGGGATCGTCGCGGCGGATGGTGGTCCAGTCGATACCGAGCGCGGAGTACATGGTGGCCTCGATATCTTCGGCGCGGATATCGCGGCTGCCGGACCAGCCGGGCTCGGCAGTGCCGTTGCCGGCGGCGTTTGAGGAGCCGAGAACGCGCCCTCCGCGGATACCCCCGCCGGCGAAAAGGACGGCCTGCTGGGCAAGATGATCGCGGCCGCGCGTGGCGGTGAGGTTGCCGACGGTGCGTCCGAATTCGCCCATGGCGACGATGAGGGTTTCGTTGAGCAGGCCGTCGGACTTGAGGTCCTCGATCAAGGCGGCGAGAGCGGGGTCGAATTCGCGGGCGCGCAGGTAGTGGCCGGTAGTAGGAGAGCCCCAGATGTTATCGTGGTGATCCCAATCGGTGGTGGTGATCTGGATGAAGCGGGCGCCGGAGCGGGCGCGGAGCATGTTGCGGGCGGCGATGCAGGAGTTGCCGAAATTGGTTGTGCCGTAGCGGGTGCGCTCCTGGGCATCGAAGGTGAAGATCTCGTCGACCTTGGAGTTGTAGACAAGCTTCCTGGCGGCCAAATTGTAGGTTCCGGTCTGGTAGGGCGCGGCGCCGAGTTCCGGAGAACTGCGGAGGGGAGAGTCCATTTCGAGCAGGAGGCCGTAGCGCCGGTCGTAGCGGGCGTTGCCGTCGTTGTGGCGCGAGTTACCTAAGCCGCTGCCGTTGGGCACGGAGAAGAAGGGCGCGTTTTCCGGTGGCAGGTAACCCTGGCCGATACCGGAGGTGACGTTGAGCGAGACGAAGGCGGGCAGGGTGGCGTCCTGCTGTTGGCCGGAAAGTTCGATAGCGGCCACCGAACCGATGTGGGGGGCGATCTTGGAGGAGCCGGCGACGGGGTTGCGGCCGATCTGCGCCCATACCTGCGCGAGACCGTGTACGAGGGCCCAGGCCTTGACGGAGCGCACGAGCGCGATGGAGTCCATCTGATCGGCCAGCTTGGGCATGAGGCCGCGGGGCCAGCGGATGTTGCCGAAGGTGGTCGGCTCCAACTCACGTGGCGTCCACGAGCCTTCCTTGAGATCGAAGGTGTCGATGTGGCTGGGGCCGCCGCGCATCAGGATGAAGATGCAGTTCTTGGCGGTTCCCATCAAAGTGGGCTGCGCGCGAGCGATGGTCTCCGTATTCAGTTCCGGCAACAGGAAGTAACCGCCGACGGCGCCCGAGGCGTGGCGGAAGAAGTTGCGCCTGGTGAGGGCAGGGCGGCGCCAGAACGGCGAGCCGGGGCCGTGGTCCTCGGCGATTCTCTTCCAGTCGATCCCAAATCGGTCCTTCATTCGATTCCCCGTGGTTAGTAATTGAAGAGGAAGTCCGTCTTGTTGATGAGCACCCAGGCGAGGTCTTCCAGGTAGGTGTTGCGTTGGTTGCCAGCCCGGGAGAGAAAATCGGCGGCGATTTTCAGTTCGCGTGAATCGGGCTTGCGGTTGAGGAAGAGCAGAAACAGTTCTTCGACCGCAGCCGCATCATCGGTAATAGCGGCCACGGCGCGCATATTGGCCGAGTTGGTGAGCCTGATTCGGTTGAGTACGAAGGGGTCGTTCATCAGGTTCAGTTGCTGCTGAATGGAGCCATCCTGGATGCGAAACTGCGAGTCGCGATTGCCGCGGAAGAAGGCGATCATAAAGTTGGTTGACGATCCGTTGGAGCGGGGTTCCACGGGCTCCGGCATCTGCATCGCCCAGGGAGTGTCGTCGAGGCCGCGGATGGTGTACATGGTGCGCATGCCGCTGGCCTTCACGATGGCGTCGTGGATCTCTTCGCCTTCCAGACGCCGCGGATAGTGGCGCGCAAACAGGGGAAGGTGGGTGATGTTCCATTCCGCTTCATAGCGGGAGCTTAGCTGGTAGGCGGAGGATTCGACGAGGATCCGCAGAAATTCGCGCAGATTATAATCGCCTTCGACAAAGGCGTCGGCCAGTTTGAGAATCAGCTCGGGGTGGGAGGCCTGCAAAGCCCATGGGGCCGGCGGCGGGTTGGCGGGGTCAAGACGGGCCGGGTCAATGCTGTCTTCCGGATCAATGAGGGCAAGGCCGAAGAACTCCTTCCAAAACCGGTTGGCCATGTTGATGGGGAAGAGAGGATCGTGGACCATGGAGGCGGCGAAGGCGGCGCGCCAATTGCCGTCGGCAGGCTTTGCCCCATCGCGGTATTCGGGAGTGAGGAACCGCATTTCGCCGATCGGCAAGCGGTCCGGCCGGTTACCGAAGTTGGTGTTCAAATCATAGTTGCCGGTGGTTCGGTCGGTGATGTTGTAGCTGTTGTAGTAATACTCGGTGGTGGGCAGCGATGGCTTTGCCAGGTTGGTGCGGGCAAAGAAAGCGGCCATGCGCTGAGCCTCCAGACGCGTCATCCGGGATCCCCACAGGCTCACTTGATCCAGGCGCCGGCGGCCGTCGTGGCAAAGCAGGCAATCATAATGGCTGAGGCCGAGGAACGTAGTAGTGCTCACGCGCATCATGTTGTCGTAACGGTCCTGAATGGGCCCCATCGCCACAATGCCGTTGAGGATGAAGTTTGTGCCGCCATTCCAGTTGTCGTAGCTGTTGCCGGTGGCCGCAATCGATTCGAAGGCGATCTCCTTGAGGGACTTCTCGTTCGCGATGGCGAGCTTCATCCACTCGTAGTAGGCGTTGCGCGCGAAATACTGGCGGTCGAAGTTCTGCGGGAAAGCCACGTTCATCAACAGATCGCCAAGCCAAAGGGTCCACTTATCGACGAATTCTTTCGAGTAGAGCAGTTTGTCGATCAGCTCACGGCGCTTGCCGGGGTTGGAATCGTTCAGGAAGGACCGGATATCTTCCGGCGAGGGCGGGTGGCCGGTTAGATCGAAGTAAATACGGCGCACGAACTCGCCGTCAGTTGTCAACGAAGCGCTCGGCAATCCCAAGCTTTGCAGCTTGCCGAAGATCTCCTCGTCAATGAAGTTGCGGCGCGGGATTTCGGCGGCGGGTAGGCCGTGAGCCGAGGCTTGCCTAGCATTGAACTTCGAGGCGGCCTCATAAAGGCGCAGACGGGCCTGTGCTTCCCGTGCGAGACGCTTGTCTTGTTCGGGGCGGAGGCTGCAATCAGCGGCCGTGAGAAGGCTCAAGCCAGAGGAGAAGCCGAGAAGGAGAGTAGCGGCGCAGGGGCCGCTCGAGCGGAAGCGCATCATATAAGATCGGTGTGAATCCCTATATATATTGTAGGCTTTGTGGCGGAAGGCCCGGGCAAAGATTTATTAAATTTAACGGAATCCGTCGACCAGGAGGATGTCGGTGTCGGAGCGGTCAGCCTGGGTATAGAGGATCTGCTTGCCGTCGGGGGACAAGGCGAGTCCGGCGTTGAACGGGCGGTTGGCGAAACGCAGCACCTTGGAGGATTTTCCTGAGGCAGAATCGTGGTAATAAAGCCAATGCTGCAAACCGACATCAGGGACCTGTTCCTCCACGACATAGTAGATGCCGGAGGCGGTGACGACGCGGTAGCCCCAGTATCCAGACTTAAGATTCTCGAGAACCAAGGTCTCGGCCCCGCCAGACGTTGGCATGCGAAAGAGGCCAGGTTGATCGAGCGCACGGGCGTAATAGAGGTGGCGGCCATCGGGGGATTCGGTGGCATAGAAGCCGCCGTTGCGGGTAACCTGAACCGCTTCTCCCCCGCCGGAGGGAACCTTCCAGATCTCGAAGCGGCCGGTGCGATTTGAACCGAAATAGATGAATCGGCCGTCGCGGGAGTAGCTGGGGACGGCGTCCTGCGCGGGGTGGGAGGTGATGCGGACGGGACTGCCTCCAGCGAGGTGGAGCGAGTAAATGTCGGCGTTGCCGCCGGGCCTGGCGTCGAAGGCGACGTGCTGGCCGTCGGGCGCCCATTGAGGGCTGCCGGCGGGCTTGTCGCGAAAAGAAGTGAGCTGAAGGACGGATTGGCCGTCGGAGTTGCAGGTGAATATCTCCCAGGCTCCGGTCCGCGTGGAGGCAAACACGATGCGCTTGCCCTCGGGAGAGTACTGGGGCCCCTGCTCCAGCCGAGTTGAGGAGACGAGCCGCACGGGCGGATTCTGTCCGTCGAGAGAGTAGCGCCAGACGTTGGTATCCACGTTGGAGCGGGTGTAAGCGAGCCGGTTGCGTTGCCGGGAAACGGCTAGAAAGGACGCGCCGTCACCGATGCCGAGGATGCGTTGGGGCTCGCCACCGGAGGGAGAGAGACGCCAGAGGCGGGCATTGTCTCTACGGCCGGAGGCAAACAGGAGGCGGCCATCGGCATAGTTCCAGGAGAGTCCGTAGATGCGGCGGTTGTCGAACGTGAGCCTTGTGGCTTCGCCGCCCTTGGACGGGACGGAATAGATGTCTTGGATGCCCATGCCGTTGCTGCGGACGAAGAAAACGGTTTCGCCGTCAGGCGCCCAAGCGATGCCGCTGTCGCCAAAGGTGTTTTCAGGGGGCGTCGTGAGGGTGCGCCGGGCGCCGGTAGTGAGATCGAGCAACTGGATTGACATCGGCTCGCCGGGTTCCTTCTTGTCGGCGATGGCAAGCTGTTTGCCGTCGGGAGACCAGGCGAGGAAGGGGCTTTCGACTCCAGTGCGCGAGGAGGAGGCGCTGGAAAGTTTGCGCTCGGTGCCGCCCAAGGCGGGAATGAGAAAGAAGCCAGAGCCTTCGGTTTGGGAATTGCGGAGGAAGGCGATGGTGGCGCCGTCGGGTGACCAGGCAGGGCTGTAGTCCGTGGCGGGGTCGTTGGTGAGCCGCAAGGAAGGTCCGCCCTGGACCATCTTGACGTAGATATCCCAGTTTTCTTCGTTATCCCCGTTCCAGGCAAATGCTACCTGGTTTCCGTCCGGCGAAAAGCTGGGTTGGCTTTCGGTTCCCTGGGCAGAGGTAAGGGGAGTGGCGGTCAGCACCAGTGGCGCTTGGCTGCCCTGACGTTGGAACCCGAACCAGGTGACGGCCGCGGCCAGCACAACAAGAGCAACCACGATGGCATAGGACCTCCATCGCGACGGCACTGGCCTTCTAATGGGAGCGCCCGGAGTCCGGCTCTTGACCCACTCGAGGTCCTGGCGGAGCAGCGCGGCAGACTGGTGCCTGTGATCGGGGTTCTTTTGGAGAGCGCGAGCGATTAGCTTGTCGAATTCCGGTGGGATTGCGGAATTGAGCGTGGAGGGCGGAGGCGAAGTTCGGTTGAGTATTGCGTCGTAGACGAGGGCGGATGTGGCTCCTGGAAAGGCAGGTTCGCCGGTGGCCATTTCATAAAGCACTGCACCGAGGCTGAAAATGTCGGAGCGGAGGTCCAGGTCGCCGCCGGTGCACTGCTCGCGGCTCATGTAGCGGAGGGTTCCGCAAACCTGTCCAGGAAGGGTTGCCGGTTCGGTGAATTCCACCGTCAAAGTGGATTCGCCGGGGCCTTCTACCAGCTTGGCGACGCCGAAATCAAGAACCTTGACGTGCCCACGGGCGTTGAGCATGATATTGCCGGGCTTGATGTCCCTGTGGACGAGGCCCTTGGAGTGAGCCTCCTCGAGAGCCGATGCGGACTGAATGCCGATGTCGAGAATGCGATCGAGGGGAAGGACGCCTTCACGGATGCGCTCGGCGAGGGTGCGCCCTTGCACGTACTCCATGACGATCATGGGCAGCGGGCCTTCCTCACACAGCTCATGGACTTGAGCGATGTTGGGATGAGTGAGGGCGGCGGCAGCGCGGGCCTCTTGGAGAAAACGCTTGAGCCGGTCAGGATCTTCGGCCAACCGTTTGTGGATCACTTTGACAGCGACATTGCGGCCGAGTTGGGCGTCGCGGGCCAGCCAAACTTCTCCCATGCCGCCTGAGCCCAGCAGCGACAAGATCTCGTACCGGGAAATGCGCTGGCCTGGTTGCATCGCCGGATCTTTTCGAGCGTAGCATGCCAAGGCGAAGAATTTGCAAAAAAGGTATGATTGCTGCATCCCAAGGGAAGGGAGAAATCACATGAAAGTGGCGATGTTGACACTGGCGATGGTGGCGGCGCTGGCGCTGGCGGCCGAACAAGGCTGGTACCCGCACGAAGGTGGGTTGCTGAAGTACCGTGTGCAGATCCGTTTCGGGGAGGAGCCCGATACGATGCCGGACGGATGGAAGTTCGGGCGGGTGTCGGCGGTGGCCGCGGATGCTTCCGGAGAAGTGTACGTTTTCCACCGCGGGAAGAAGGCCGAACCGGTGGTGGTCTTTGACGGGAAGGGGAAATATGTCCGCGGCTGGGGCAAGGGACTGTTCGGCAATCCGCACGGACTGCGCATTGACCGCGGCGGCAACGTCTGGGCTGTGGACAACGGCGATCACCTGGTGATGAAGTTCAGCCGCGAGGGGAAACTGCTGCTGACCCTGGGCGTCCGTGGCAAGAACGCGGCCGACGACAAGCATTTCTACCGGCCGACGGATATCGCCTTCTCCCCCGATCAGAAGCATTTCTATGTGTCCGACGGCTATGGGAACGCGCGCGTAGTGAAATTCACCTACGACGGAAAATACGTGAAGGCGTGGGGGAAGCATGGGACGGCGCCGGGCGAGTTCAACACCGTGCATTCGGTGGCGGTGGACAGCAAGGGTCTGGTGTATGTGAGCGACCGCGAGAACAACCGCATCCAGATTTTCGATAGCGAGGGGAAGTTCCTGAAGCAGTGGACCCATCTTGGCGCAACGCAGAACATCTTCATCACTGGAGACGATGAAGCGTGGGTGATCACACACCGCAACAATATCGAAAACATCACCTACGACACGCTGGCAGGGCGCATCATGAAGGTAGATCTGGGCACGGGCCGGATCGTGGGCGCGATGGAATCGCCCGGACATTGGATTCACGTGACTCCGGAGAAGCTGATCTTCATCGGCAGCCTGACGGGGAACGTGTTCCGATGGTATCCGGGCTGGCTGGACCGTGGTCTTGGGGCCGATGAAGGACTGCGGCCGTCGAATCAGCCATGAAAGTTTTCCTGACCGGGGCCACGGGCTACATCGGCTCCGCGGTACTGGACCGGCTCCAACAGAAGGGACATGGAGTCAAGGCGCTGGCGCGGTCGGAAGAATCGGCGCAGAAGCTGGCGTCATGGGGGGCGGAGATCTGCCGCGGCGATCTGGAGCATCCGGGTGCATGGCGGCAGGCGGCCGGGGCTTGCGACGCCGTGGTCCACACGGCAATGAGTTGGGGCACAAACAGCGGCGTTATGGACCGGGCGGTGGTGGAGTCGGTACTGGACGCACTGGATGGAACAGGCAAGACTTTCCTCTATACGAGCGGTGTTTGGGTGATGGGGGATACGAAAGGGCGGCTGGCTGGGGAGATGTTCCCGCTCAAGCCCGCGTCGATTGTGGCCTGGCGGCCGGCGGTAGAGCGGCTGGTGCTGGAAGCGGGCGACCGGAGGATACGCGGGATCGTGGTCCGGCCGGCGATGGTGTACGGGCGTGGCGGAGGCGCGGTTCACCGGCTGAAGAGCGGCGAGCTGCCTCTCATCGGCGGCGGTGAGAACCACTGGAGTTTCGTTCACGTGGATGATCTGGCCGATTTGTATGTTTTGGCGCTGGAGAACTCAGGACCCGGTGAACTTTACCTGGCAGCGCACGGCGCACCGCAGTTGTGGAAGGACGTGGCGCTGGCAGCAGGATGCGAGAAGAGTCTGAGTCTGGAGGAGGCGCGCAAGCTGCTGGGCCCGATTGCGGAGGCCTTGATCATCGATCAGAAGGTGGGCAGCACCAAAGCGGCGCGGGTGCTGGGATGGAGACCGTCGCGTCCACAAGTGCTGGAGGAACTGCGATGAGGCGCCGCGGCCTGCTGTGGATTTTCTTGGGATGCCTGGGCTGGAGTCAGCAGGCAGAGTGGATGGATCCGGTACAGGCCGCGCCGGCGGGTTCCCGCTATGTGAGTTTTTTCAGCAAGACGATTGACCGTGAGTCCAGTTACCTGATCTATCTGCCGCCGGAATACGAGGTCAGCGCGGAACAGCGTTTCCCGGTCGTGTATTGGCTGCACGGGCTGGGAGGAAATCAGCGTTCCGGACAGGTGTTCCTCGGCATGGGCGTGGAAGCGATGCGGGCGGGCAAGGCCCCACCGGCGATCGTGGTGCTGGTGAATGGAATGAACAACAGCATGTACACGAACGCCAAGGACGGATCGCTGCCGATGGAGCAGGTGATCATCAAGGATCTCATTCCCCATGTGGATGGGACTTATCGGACGATCGCGGATCGGAAGGGGCGGGCGATTGAGGGCTATTCGATGGGCGGGTTCGGCGCCGCGCGGCTGGGGCTGAAGTACGCGGAGTTGTTCGGGGCTGTATCGGTGATGGCCGGCGCGCTGCACACCGAGGATACGCTGGCGGAGCGCCGTGCCGCGATCTTCCAGCAGATCTACGGTGGCGACAAGGCATACTACAAGGAGCACAGCCCGTGGACGATCGCCGGACAGAAAGCGGCGGCGGCCAAAGGCACGCGGGTTCGCATTGGGGTCGGCGGCGAGGATCAGCTAAAGGACTGGAACCGTCAGTATCATGAGCTGCTGGAAAACCTCGGCCTGAAGAATGAGTTTTTCCTCGTGCCGGGAGTGGGGCACAACGGCGGCCAGTTCTACCGCCAGATGGGCGAACCCGTCTGGGCTTTTTATCGAGAAGTTTTTGGCGCGGCTGTTCCATGAAGGTGGCACTGGATGCGACGCCGCTGAGCGTGCCGACGGGCGGGATTGCGCGATACACCGTGGAACTTGCTTCAGCCCTGCAACAGGAGTTTCCCGAGGATAGCTTCAGCCTGCTCCTGCAGCATGGCTCGAATGCTCTGATGCGGCGATGGTGGTCCATCGGCCTGCCGGTTCATTTGTACCGGCGCGGGTTTGACCTGTTCCATGGCACGGACTTTGCGGTGCCGTACCTGCCGCTGAAGCCGAGCGTAATCACAGTGCACGACCTCAGTCCGTTTTTGCCGGGCAGACCGGCCGGTGTGAGCGCGCGGGTAAGCCGCCGCACTCCCTTTCTTGTAGGACTTGGTCTGGCGACGATCGTGGTGACGCCAACGGAGGTGATCCGCCGGCAGGCGATCGAACATTTTGGCTTGCATCCGTCCCGCACGGTGGCCGTGCCGCTGGCTGCCGGATCACATTTCCGGCGCATGGAGAGAAGCGAAGCGGCCGCACCTTACTTTCTATTCGTGGGAACGCTGGAGCCGCGCAAGAATTTGGGAGTGGCGATGGAAGCGTGGCGTCAAGTGAAACGCCTTCATGATGTCGATCTGGTGCTTGCCGGCCGGATGAGAGAGGACTTTGAGCCGCCGCGGCCGGAGCCCGGGCTGCGACTTGCGGGAATGGTGTCCGAGGACGAGCTGCCGGCGCTGTATTCCGGCGCAACGGCTGTGGTGTTTCCATCCAGTTATGAAGGCTTCGGCCTTCCCTTGCTGGAAGCGATGCAATGCGGAGCGCCGGTGATCGCGAGCAAAGACGCGGCGCTAATGGAAGTCTCGGGGGGCGCGGCGCTGCACGTTGCGGCAAACGATAGAAAGGCCTGGGCGGAGGCTATGCGGACGGTGTTGGAAAGCACGCCGCTCAGAAAAGAGCTGTCGGAAAAGGGACTGCATAGGGCGGCGATGTTCGGTTGGGACAAGACGGCGCGGAGGATGCGGGCCGTGTACCAGGAGGCGATCGATCGCTTTGCAAGCTAGAGCCTTGATTGTTTGCCCGGAGGCGCCCTATCCACTATACGGCGGCGGCGCGATCCGTACAGCATCGATGCTCCACTATCTGGCGCAGCGCTACCCACTGGATGCGATACTTTTCCGGGAACGTGGCTCTCCGGACCCGCGCGCGGCCTTGCCGCCCGGACTGATTCAGGAAAACCTGTTGATCGATCTGCCCTATCATCGCCGCGGCGGGCTGGCCAGGGTGTGGCGGAACTTGAAGCGGCTGCGCCGTGATGTGCCGCCGCTGGTGGACCGGTTCGCGGGTTATGAGGCAGCCATCGAGCGGTTTTGCAAGGGCCACCGGTGGAATGTGGTGGTGCTGGAACATTTTTGGACAGCGCCCTACCGCACATTGCTGGGAGAATTCAGCGACAGCACGGTGCTCAATCTGCACAACGTGGAATCGAGGCTACACGAGTTGAGCGCACAAGTGGAGCCTGGACCGGTGGGAGCAGGACACCGGCGCTTCGCAGCAGCTTGCCGGCGGCTGGAGGCGGAGTTTCTGCCGCAGTTTGACATCGTGCTGACGGCCAGCGACGAGGACCGGGAACTGGCGCGGCGGATCTCCTCTCAGGCGATTGCGCACGTGTACCCGAACGCCATTCCAGAACGTGAGGCTCCCTGCGTGACGGTAAAGAACCAGATCGTGTTCACCGGCAACTTGGCGTACCATCCCAACCAGGCCGCAGTCGGCTGGTTCGCATCTTCGATTTGGCCGCTACTTTGTGAGCGGTATCCGGGTTTGGAATGGGTGCTGGCGGGGAAGAATCCGGAAGCGGTGAGGAAGTATGTCAGGAGTTCACCAGGCGTGCGCCTGACCGGAGAGATCCCCGATACGTGGACAGAACTAGCCGGTTCGTCGGCCGCTATTGTTCCGTTGCGCTCCGGAAGCGGAACGCGGATCAAAATACTGGAGGCATGGGGGGCGGGAGCGCCGGTGGTATCGACCGCGATCGGTGCGCAAGGACTGGCCGCCGAGCACGGAAAACATCTCTTATTAGCGGATAATGTGCAGGATTTTGCGGATGCGGTCGGCTCTTTGCTAGACTCGCCTAAGTTACGGGGATCCCTCATTGAGCAGGGCCGATCGCTACTCGCGGAAAAATTTACCTGGGCAGCGGGCTGGAAGGCTCTGGATAGACTGGGGATTTGACTATACTGGAATGACGCGCATGCGTTTCTGTGTCGACGCACACGCCATTGGGCGCAACCTGACGGGGAACGAGGTTTACATCCGAAACCTGTTGCGGAGCTTCGCCGAACTGGATCAAACTTCGGATTTCATCGCCTACGTTTCCGAACCCGGCGCGGAGAACTACGTCCCGGAGCGGTTTCAATGCCGGCAGGTTTCCGGGAATCCGTTCGTCCGGCTGGGGTTAGACCTGTCGCGGCGGCTACGGGAGGATCGGCCGGATCTGTTCCACGTGCAGTACACGGCGCCGCTCGGTTGCCCTGCGCCGGTGGTGGTGAGCGTGCACGACATCAGTTTCCTGGAACGGCCCGAGTATTTTCCTCCCGCTCGCGCCGCACAGCTACAGCTCACGGTGCGCCGCACCGTTCGGCGCGCCGCCCGCATTCTCACTCCCAGCGAATTCTCCGCCCAGGCGATCCGGAGAGCCTACAATTTGCCGGAGGAGAAGGTTACGGTGGTGCCCAATGCGGTCAGCTCCTCGTTCCGGCCCATGTCGAGGGAACAGGCCAGGGCCGCCGTCCGCGGCCGGCTGGGCGTACCCGTTCCCTACGTGCTGATGGTAGGCGACCTCCAGCCGCGCAAGAATCAGACGGGTTTGATTCACGCCTTTGAGGAGTTGGTGCGCCAGCACCCGGAGTTGCCCCATCACCTGGTGCTGGTAGGACAGGATAGCTGGTACGCTTCACGGGTGCGGCGGGCTGCGGCCGACTCTTCCTGCGCCCATCGCATCCACTTCACGGGATTCGTGACCGACGACGAACTGGTTCAATTGTACGGAGGCTGCGACGTGTTCGCTTTCCCGTCCTTTTATGAAGGGTTCGGGATTCCGATCCTGGAGGCGATGGCATGCGGGCGCGCGGTGACCTGCTCCAACTCCTCGGCGATGCTGGAGGTTGCCGACGGTGCTGCGATCGTTTTCGATCCGCAATCCGGTGAGCAGATGTTCCGGGCGCTGCGTGATCTGCTGCTGAATGCAGAACTGCGGACACGTATGGAAAGGCTCGGATACCAACGCGCCACCGGCTTCCAGTGGAAGGACGCAGCTTCCAAGACTCTGGAGGTTTACTATGAAGTGGCCTCAGCGGCGCGGTCGGCGGCGGCGGCCAAGCCAGGAGCTGTGGCGGCGCGTTCGCTGAAATGACCCTCCGGCGCAATTGGATCGTTGCCGCCGGCTTACTGCTCACGCCGGCCGCGCTGGCATGGAACGAGGAGACGCTGCTCTACTCCATCAATTGGCCCAGCGGGTTGAGCCTCGGGGAAGCGCAGATCAGCTCCAAGCCGGCCGCGGGCGGATTCGAATATCAAATGACGATGGAGGCGGCGCTCCCCGGCGTTCCCGTGCGGGGGGAGTTTCGGTCGCGTGTGAATGCCGATGGGTGTTCCCTGGAGTTTCACAGGGAAAACACTTTGGGGGCGCGGAAAACCTCGGAGAAGTCGACGTTTGATCTGGAAGCGGGCAAACTGGTGAGGGAAACCTCCGGCGGCGGCAAGTCGGAGGTGGCAACCGGCCCTTGCGCGCGCGATGCGCTGGCCTTCATCTTTTTCCTGCGCAAGGAGCTGCAACAGGGGCGGTTGCCGGCCTCGCAGACCGTCTACTATGGCGCGGCCTACCAGCTGAAGCTGCAATACGGCGGGCTGCACCAAGTGGTGACGCAGGATACGCGCGTGGAGGCGGACCGGCTCACGGCGATGATCAAAGGTCCACAGGCTGAGATCAGCTTCGAGGTGTTTTTCGCACGCGACCCGGTTCGCACGCTGGTTCAAGTGAAACTGCCGCTTTCGGTGGGAACCATTTCCATGGACCTGCTTCGCTGAAGATGCGCGTCGCCTGCTTCACTCCTCTGCCGCCGTCTCCCAGCGGGATTGCCGACTATTCGGCCGCCTTGCTGGAACCCTTGAAGAGGCTGTGCGAAGTGGAGGTGGTCACCGGAGAGCGCGGCGGATGCACTCCATCCGGCTTCGACATCTGTCTCTACCAGATCGGCAACAACCCGTGGCACGAGCATGCCTACCGCACTGCGCTGCGGCATCCCGGAGTAGTAGTGCTGCACGAGGCTAACCTGCATCACTTGATCGCGGAGATGACGATTCGCCCCGGTGACTGGGACGCCTACATGCGGGAGGTGGAGTTTGATGGAGGCGCGGCGGCGCTTGCCTATGCGGCGAAGGTGAGAGCGCTGCAAGCAGGGCCGGATTATGACGGAGTCCCGATGTTGCGGCGCTTAGTGGGTTCCGCGCGCGGCTTGATCGCGCATAGCGAATACGTGATCGCGGCGGCGCGCGAGGCTGGATACAAGGGACCGGCGGCGCGGATCCCGCACGGGGCGTGGGTGGGGCAATCGGCGATGCCGGCGCAAAGAATGGAGTTCCGGCAGCAGCTTGGTATTGACGCCAACACCCCGCTGATTGGCATTTTCGGACATTTGAAGCCCTACAAGAGGATCGTGGAATCGCTGCGTGCGTTTCAGCGGCTGCTACGCACCGATCCGCGGCCACGCATGATCCTAGTCGGGGAGCCCCATCAGGATCTTGCGCTGGAGTCGATGCTGACGCGCATGGACCTGCGCGGCTCGGTTCGGCTGATCGGGCGCACGGAGATTGAAGAGTTCACCAGTTACCTGGCGGCCTGCGACGTCATTCTCAACCTGCGATACCCGACGGTAGGGGAAACCTCGGGCACGCTACTGCGGGCGATGAGCCTGGGGAAAGCGGTGCTGGTTTCCTCCGTCGGCGCTTTCGCGGAATTCCCCGATGACACTTGCCTGAAGGTGCCGGTGGATACTAGCGAGGAGGATCTGCTCACGGATTACATGCAGCTGCTTGTGCAAAGGCCGGACCTGGCGCAAGCGATGGGAGCGCGCGCGAGGGGGTGGGTGGAGAGGGAATGCTCCTGGAGTCGCACCGCCGCGCTGTACCATTCGTTTCTCGAATCGGTTGCCGCGGGCGGCGAATGGAGTCGTCCGGTGCTCGAGGGAGCCGAACCTGCCGAGCCGGTGAGCGTCGAACCCGGCTATATCCGAAGCTGGGCGCAAACGGATGAATCGCGTGGATATGTGGAGACGCACATCACAAGGCTGCGCCGCACCCTGGAGTTGGTGCCGCCAGGAAAAGCCGAGGACCGCATTCTGGAAATGGGCGCGTACCTGCAAATCACCCCGGCGCTGCGCTTGAAGCTCGGCTATGGCGAGGTTCGCGGATGCTACTACGGCCCGGCCGGCAACGCGGACAGGAAGGCAGCTGTCTCCTCCCACGGAGAAGAGTTTGCCTGCGAGCTGGATCTGTTTGACGCGGAGAAGGACCGCTTTCCCTACGAGGATGAATACTTTTCCACAGTGCTGTGCTGCGAGTTGCTGGAGCATCTGCCCAACGATCCGATGCACATGATGGCGGAGATCAACCGCATCTTGAAGCCCGGCGGTCACCTGCTTCTCACCACGCCTAACATCAGTTCGCTGCGTGCGGTCTCGGCCATCTTGCAGGGCTATCATCCGGGCTTTTTTCCTTCCTACCTGCGGCCCAACGAGGACGGCGTGATGTGCGATGCGCGCCATAACCGCGAATATACGCCGGGCGAGATTCAGCTGCTGCTGGCCGATGCCGGCTTTGAGGTAGAGAAGCTGGAAACGGGCGAGTTTCTGGAAGAGCCCAAACCGGAGCTGATTTGGGTGGAGGATCTGATGCGGCGCTACAAGCTACCGTCGGAGCTGCGGGGTGACGGCATCTACGCGGTGGGCCGGAAGGAGGGACCGGTGAGCGTCCGGTATCCTGCCTGGTTGTACTCATGAGCGCCGGATTTCAGGAGCCGCGGGCGGCAACCGACGGGCTGGATCTTCGCGTCGAGTTCCGGCTGCAGAACCTCTCGGGGGAGTCCTGGGATTCCGGACGCGGGTTCTGCCTGGGCTGGCAGCTTTTTGATCCGGAAACCTCGCTGTTCATTTCCGAGGGTGACTGGCACAGACTGCCACAGCCACTGCCTCCGGAAGGGCAGACCGCAGTCAGCTTGCACATCCCGATGCCGCCCGAACCCGGCCGTTATCACGTCTACATTTCTCCCCGCTCAGATGATGAGGGCTGGCATTATCTGAAGGAATGGCCTTTTCTTCTGGTCAGCTCGCATGTGGAAGAGCGCCGCTGCAGCGTGGAAGAGGTGGAAGTGGCCACGCGCGGCAGTTTGCGCCGCCGCGAACTGGGATACAAACTAGGCCGAGCGTTCACCGAGCCGGTGAAAAGCCTGTGGAGCAACCGTTCGCTGATCGGCTCCATGACCCGCCGTGACATCGCCAGCCGCTACCGTGGTTCTTTCGGAGATCTTCTCTGGACGCTGATGCACCCGCTGCTGCTAATGCTGACTTACTTTTTCGTGTTCGGCATTGTGCTGCAAGCGCGTTTCGGGCAGGACCCGAGCCGTTCCGGCTTTGTCTTGTATTTCCTGGCCGGAATGCTGCCGTGGCTGGCCTTCAGCGACGCGGCCGCGCGCGCGCCGGGCATCATCCTGGAGAATCGCAACTTCGTAAAGAAACTGTTGTTCCCGGTGGAGATTCTTCCGGTGAATCCAGTTCTTGCGGGGCTTGTGGGCGAGGGTTTCGGACTGGGGATTTTCGCGTTTCTGCTGGTGGCAACCCGCGGATCGATACCGCTGACGGCGCTATGGCTGCCGCTGATAATCGTGCCACAACTGCTACTCACCCTAGCCATCTGCTGGACGCTGGCCGCGGTGGGAGTTTATTTGCGGGATCTGGGCCAAGTTACGGGCTTCGGGCTAACCGTACTTTTTTTTCTGACACCGATCTGCTACCCGGAAGCGTCACTGCCTGCGGCTGCAGTGCCCATCCTGTCAAAGAGCCCGATCTATGTGCTGGTGGAGGCCTACCGGGCTGTTTTGCTGGAAGCCCGTGCTCCGGATCTGCAGGCGTTGGCGGCGCTGACGGGATTGTGCGCAGCCGGATGTCTGGCCGCACACGCCTGGTTCACAAGGCTTCAGCGAAGCTTTGCGGACGTGATTTAGAGGAGGTTAGTAGCGCGGACCGCGATCGCGGTTGAATCCGCCTTGGCGCCGGCCGCCTCCGCCCCCACCGCCGGAGGTCATCGGGCGAGCTTCATTGACTACCAGCGCGCGGCCCATCATCTCTTTGCCGTTGCAGTTGCGTATCGCAACTTCAGCATCCTCGCTGCGAGTGATTTCGACAAAACCAAAGCCTCTCGGCTCACCCGAGAACTTGTCCTTCACCACCGTCACGTTATCGACAGTTACACCGGCTTCCTGAAAAAAATCCTGCACGTCGTTTTCCGTCGCTTTGAAAGGGAGATTCCCCACGTACAACCTCATAGCTGCTCCTTTGCCGGCCCGAACTCGGCCGTCGCTGTAATCTACGCACACTGGAAGAAGAGCCGGTCAACAAAGGGAGTCGGGGGAAAAAGGGATCCTCGATCACGAGCGCAGGCCAATCTCACACTTTCAGTGTTGCCCCCCATACTGCCAGAGTTTTTCGCCGTTGTCAAAGGAAATACCTACCGTGTTTCCGGGAAAGTACCCTATGAATGTTACATTTGGAACTAACCGGAATGTACAGACAACTCCTGATTCTGCTTGTTCTCCCCACAGCGGCTTGGCCGCAGACTTCGTATGACAGAATATCGGCCCGCGAGGCCCGGCTGCGCCCGGAAAGGCTGGACCGGCTTCGCGATGATCTGGCAGCCCGGAACACACGGGCGCTGATCATCGTGCGGCATGGCAAAATCGCCTATGAATGGTATGCCCCGGGCGTCAGCGCCGCGACGCGCCATGGCAGCGCCTCGCTGGCCAAGGCAGTGGTCGGCGGAATGTCACTGCTGCTGACGATGGCGGATGGCCGGATCTCCGCCGACGACCGGGCGGCGAGTTTCATCCCCGCCTGGCGCGAGGATCAGAAAAAGAACATCATCACGATCCGCCATTTGGCGACGCACTCTTCGGGCCTTGAGGATGCCGAACAGGACGGGTTGCCGCATGAGAAGCTGCCGGGATGGAAGGGGGCATTCTGGCGGCGGGAGCCCGATCCGTTTTCGATCGCGATTCATCACTCACCAGTGCTCTACGATCCCGGCACCCGCTATCACTACAGCAATCCCGGCATGGCGGCGCTGGCATATGCTGTGACAGCGGCTGCAAGGACGGACCTGGACGCACTACTGCGCAACCGGTTGATGGAGCCGCTCGGCGTCCCGGAGCCGGACTGGTCAATCGGTTACGGCCGCGCTTATGAAGTGGACGGTTTGCGGCTTTACGCAAACTGGGGCGGCGGCTCCTTCACGCCACGGGCGGTGGCCCGCGTCGCGGAGTTAATGATGGCCGGAGGCCGATGGAAAGGCAAGCCGGTCGTTCGCGGCAATGCTGTCATGAGGGCGCTCGCCTATGCCGGCACGCCCTTGCCGGATCGCAGCGGCGGGCATCCCGCGCCTGCTTCCGGCCTAGCCTGGTACACGAACTTCGATGGCGTCTGGGAGAAGGTGCCCCGGGACGCCTTCGCCGGAGCGGGTGCTGGACACCAGGTGCTGCTGGCGATCCCCAGTCTTGAGCTGATCCTGGTTCGCAACGGCGGCGATCTGCGCGGCACACAGACCCGCGATCATTTCTGGACGCCGATGGAGAGAGAACTCTTCAACCCGCTCATGGAGGCGGTGGAGAGCGATCCGCCGTACCCGCAGAGCCAAGTGATCCGGGAAGTGCGCTTCGCTCCTGTTTCCAGCATCCGCTGCGAGGCGGTGGACAGCGACAACTGGCCAGTCACTTGGGCCGATGACGGTGATCTCTACACCTCCTACGGCGACGGCTGGGGATTCGATCCGCGGATTGAAAAGAAGCTGAGCATGGGCTTTGCACGAATCTCGGGCGGCCCGGAGGATTTTCGCGGCGTGAATCTGCGCTCGGAGAGCGGCGAACGGCCCGGAGATGGCGCCCGGGGAGCGAAGGCCAGCGGCATGTTGATGGTGGACGGTGTGCTTTATATGTGGGTGCGCAATACCGGAAATGCCCAGCTTGTCTATTCGCGTGACCAGGGCCGCACGTGGGAATGGGGCTTCAAGCTGACCACCAGCTTCGGTTCGCCCGCCTTTCTCAACTTCGGGAAGAACTACGCCGGCGCCCGGGACGATTACGTTTACTCCTATTCGCAGGATGGGCCCAGCGCGTATGAATCCAATGACCGGATCGTCATGCTGCGCGCGCATCGCAAGCGGATGCTGGATCCGGCCGGCTATGAGTATTTCGAGCGGCTCGATTCCTCCGGAAAGCCCGTGTGGACAAAAGAGGTTGCCCGCCGCGGTGGTGTGTTCCAGTTTCTCGCGCGCATCCAGCGCGTCGACGCCGTCTACAATTCGGGGCTGAAGCGGTATCTGCTGGCAGCCGGTTACAACCACAGCGGTGGGTGGGGCATCTATGAAGCGCCGGAACCGTGGGGACCTTGGAGCACGGCCTTCCACACGGAGGCTTGGGGATTGGGCGGCACACACGGCTACCGCCTTCCCTCCAAATGGATCAGCGCCGGCGGCCGCACGATGTGGCTGATCTTCAGCGGGGTTCGGCTGCCGAGCGTCAACTATGATGCCTTCTGCGTGCAACGGATGACACTGGAGTAGAATTCAGCGGAAATTGTCCACGCGCTGGATGTCGGAATTGGATGGTTCGACCCGTACCGTCAGCAGGCTTTTGCGGTCCGGGGAAAGGGAGAATGGACCCATTCCGATAGGCAGAACCGGTTCCGGATATTCGGCAACCTGCCTTGTGGAACGAGAACGAAGATCCATGAAGTAAATCGACTGCTGATTGGGAGATTTCGGGCGGACCCCGAGATAGTAGATACCTTGCTCGGACAGCGCCCAACAGGAAGTACAGTAGGGTACCAGTCCTTGTAGAATCGTTTCCAGTCGGCCTGTGGCAACCTGAACCCGGGATAGAGTCGTATCAGCCGGTTCGCGGACGAAGTAGACGTACTCTCCGTCCGGTGAGACATCCAGCGAAAGTCCGCGGGTTGGAGTCACGACGGCTGGTTGTCCTCCCTCGGCGGGAAGACGAAGAACGGAGCCTGCGGCGGCGGCATAGATGAACCGGCCATCGGGGGAGAAGACCGGATGCACTCCGCGGGCGCCGAACGGCTTGACGCTCCATCCTGCTCCGCCCCACTGCGCGAGAAAGATCTCGGTGGAGGCGGTGTCATTGAAAACGATGCTGCGGTTGTCTGGAGACCAGCGAGGCACTGAGGGCCTTGCGGCGCCGCGGGTGACCTGCACGGGGTTGGAACCGTCGGTACTGCACGTCCAGATCTGTTCCGAGCCCGAACGGTCTGAGCGGAACGCGATTTGGCTTCCATCAGGGGAATACTGTGGAGATGCGTCCTGGCCGGAGGAGGCCGCGACGCGAGTCCAGACCGGCGTGGTTGAGAGGCTGAGACGCCAGATGTTAGGGTCGTTCTGCGCAATGGAGTAGACAAGCCGGGAAGACTTCCGGGCAAGGGTGAATTGAATGGGAAACTCTGCGTAAACGCTGGTAGGAGCCGGGGCCTTGCCTGAGGAGTAGCGCCAGATCCGGAATTCACCGCCGCGGGACTGGCCGAACAACAGGTCGGCGCCGGCCCAATCCACAGAAGAGACCTGAAGCGAGTTTGGAGTTACAGGCGACGCCGTGCCACCGGATACCGGAACGGTATACAGTTCTTGCTGGCTGCGGTGAAACGCGCGGATGAATGCAACAGTGCGGCCATCAGGAGAGAACCGTGGAGCCAGGTCACCGATGATCAGCTCCTCCGGCTGCGTCAGGCGGGTTTTCTTGCCGCTCTCCAGGTTCAAGAGAAAAATCGAAAGAGGCTGGCTCAAAGAAGGTGAATCATCCACGGCGAGCATCTTGCCATCGGGCGACCAGTCGAGGTGAAAATGCGGGAGACCAAAGCGGGTAGGAAGGATGGGGGCCACTGTACGGGTGGGACCGCCGTTTACCGGCAGGATGACGATGTCTCCGGAGGTTGGTCCGAAACGGATGCCGGCAATGGAAGCGCCATCGGGCGACCAGGAAGGGCTGTACCATGCGAAGCCAGGCTGGGTGATCTGTCGTGGCGTCGATTCTGTCAGTTTCTGAATCCAGATTCCAGGCATTTGCCGCTCGTCCTGCTGCCAGACAAAGGCGACTTGTGAACCGTCGGGAGAAATTGCAGGCTGGTATTCCATTCCCGCAAGCCTGGTTACCGAGGTGACGGCGAGGGCGTCCTTTACAGATTCCGTCCGGGTCATGAGCACGGCGGCGCCAAGAACCAAGAGAATCGAAGCGGCGGCCAGGGCCAGCCAAGCGCTTGCCTGGATCCGACGGCCATGAGGGGATAGGACCTCCGGCCGTACCGGCTGAGGTCCCAGGGGTGCGACAAGAGAGACCGGCCCATGGAGGCGGTAGCCACGCCCCGGAAAGGTCTCGATATAGGCGGGATCACCCTTCCCCGCTCCCAGCGCCTTGCGGATAACGGCGACGTTTTGTGCAAGGTTGGCCTCGTCGACGACTCTGCCCTGCCAGACGGCGTGGAGCAATTCATCCTTGGTGACGACCTCAGGCGAGCGGGAGGCTAGTATGACCAGGGTTTCCACGGCTTTTCTGGTCAGATGGAGCGGCTGGTCCTCCTTAAAAAGGACTTTAGCGGCGGCGTCCAACCGGAAGGGGCCAAATCCGTAGACCTGGTGGTTTTCCAAGACGTTACCCTTCGGCATTAGGAATTTCTTAGAAACTTCTCATGCCCGCACCCTTGTGTGAACGGACCCAATCTGACGATCCTGAGGCTGTGGTCTATAGTGTAGCGCAGTTGAGGTCTGCGCTGGTGAGTTGAACTAACCAAAGGGGAACAACTATGAGGATTCGGATTACATCTGTATTCATGATCCTGGGCCTGCTGGCGTCAGCCGGATTGGGCCAGGATCCGCGCGGCACCATTATCGGGATTGTGACTGACGCATCAAACGCAGCTATTCCCGGGGCCACGGTGGAAGTGACGAACAAGGCGATGGGTACGAAGTTGGCCCTGACAACCAACGAGGCTGGCGTCTATTCGGCGCCGTTCCTGATTCCCGGAGTCTACCTGGTAGGTGTGGATATGGCAGGCTTCAAGAGATTCCTACGCGAGGACATCGAAGTCCGGGTGAACGACCGTATTGAAGTGAACGCGCGCCTAGAGGTGGGAACGGCCGAGCAGAGTATCACGGTGGTAGGGGAAACTCCACTGCTGAATACCGAGTCGGCATCGCTGGGCGCGGTAGTGGATGCCAGGCGGGTGACGGAGTTGCCCATTCCGCATGGTAATCCGTATTTCCTGATCGGACTTGCGGCAGGCGTGTCGTTCACGCGCGATCCGCGGCTGGACCGCCCCTTCGAACCGACCCATATTGTGGGTTACGCAATGGACGGCACCCGAGCCAATCGAAGCGATGTGACGATTGACGGCGCGGTGAGCACGGCTACGGCGAACAACGGAGAGGTGATCTCTTCCTACGTTCCTCCAGCCGACATTGTGCAGGAGTTCAAGGTGCAAACGGCGACCTTCGATGCGGCGTTCGGACAGACCGAGGGCGGAGTAACCAACATCAGCATCAAATCCGGCACCAACGAGTTCCACGGCACCGGCTACTACACCAACATGACGCCGAAGCTCTTTGCCAACGACTACTTCGCGAACCGCAGCAACATCGCGCGGCCGGACTTTTTCTATCACCGCTATGGCAGCTCCCTTGGCGGACCGATCAGGATCCCGAAGCTGATTAACGGCCGCAACCGCACCTTCTTCCAGTGGGGCATGGAAGGCATCCGCGAAGGGCGTCCGCGAAACAACGGCACGCCGACGGTACCAACGGAAGCCATGCGTGGCGGCGATTTCTCGCGGCTGCTCAGCGCAAACAGCAGTTTCCAGATCTACAACCCGTTCACGCGGCGGGCGATCGCCGGCGGCCGGTTTGAACAGGATCCGTTCCCAGGCAACCGCATTCCCGCCTCGCTCTTCAATCCTGTCGCGAAAAAGGTGCTGGACACCTACTACCCGAACCCGCTGCAAACCGGGAACGCGGACGGCACCAACAACTATCTCCGTCCGGAGCTCATGGAAGAGGCGGCGTACCTGTCCAACACGGTTCGCGTGGATCACAACGTCACCGACGCCAATCGATTATACGTGCGCTACAGCTGGTATGACCGCACCAGCACCTACAACGACTACTTCAATAACGATTCCACGGGAACCTTTTTCTGGTTTATCTCCAAGGCGGCGGTGTTTGACGACGTCTGGACGCTAGGCCCGACCACGGTGCTGAACGTGCGTTACGGGTACAACCGCTTCATCCGCAAAACCGACGGCAAACAGAAAAACATCGGATTCGACCAGACTTCACTTGGTTTCCCGGCGTCCTTCAACGACCTTACATCGCCCGACATCCGCCGCTTCCCGCGGTTCGACATCGCCGGGTATCAGGGAACGGCGCAAGGCGGCGAAAACCGGCCTAACGACACGCACAATATCACGGCGACTGTCAGCAAAATGCAGTCCAAGCATTCCCTGCGCGCCGGCATGGAGTTCCGCTCTTACCGGGAGACAAGCCGCTTTTTCGGCAACGACCAGACGGGACGCTTTATTTTCGACGCCACCTGGACACGCGGCCCGCGTGACGATTCGCCGACTTCACCGAGTCAACTGGGCCAGTCGGTCGCTTCCTTCCTCCTCGGCCTGCCGACGGCCGCTAGCCATATCGTCCGCGCCGACAGTTACGCCGAGCAGTCCAACTCCTATTCCTTGTTCATCCATGACGACTGGAAAGTGTCGCGGAGACTGACACTGAATCTCGGCCTCCGCTGGGAATACGACGGCGCCCTGACAGAACGGTTCAATCGTAGCGTGCGGAATTTCGATGTCAATTATTCGCAGCCCTTTGAAGCCGCTGCCCGCGCCGCCTATGCCGCCAGTCCGACACCGGAAGTTCCTGCCTCACAATTCACCACTCGCGGCGGGCTGACGTTCGCGGGCCTCGGCGGTGAGCCTCGAGCTCTTTACAGCGTCCCCAAGACCAATATTATGCCCCGCCTCGGCTTGGCCTACCAATTGGGCACCAAGACCGTGTTGCGCGGCGGCTACGGTATTTTCTACGGCTTCCTCGGTCAGCGCCGCGGCGACGTGGTTCAGACCGGGTTCAGCCGCAATACGCCGTTTGTTCCTACGTTGAACAACGGCCTGACCTTCACCAACACGTTGACCAATCCATTCCCTGAAGGAGTGCTGCCTCCCGTAGGAGCCGGCCAGGGCTATCAGACGTTCGTCGGAAACAGCGTTACCTTCTTCAACCCCGAGCCGCTGCGGCCATACATGCAGCGTTGGCAGTTCGGCTTCCAGCGCGAACTTGGTCACGGCTATGTTGGCGAACTGTCCTACGTGGGCAACCGGGGCACGGCGATTGAAATCGGCCAGAATTATAACGCCACCCCGCTGCAATACCTGAGCCAGAACCTGCTTCGGGACAACGACAGAATCAACTACCTGAGCGCGAATCTGCCCAACCCACTGCGCGGAATTCTGCCGACGGGAGCCAGTGGAGTCTTCCTGAACGCGAACCTGCCACGGGAACGCCTGCTGCGTCCCTTCCCACATTTCGACGCCGTGAATGCCTCCCGCTTTGACGGCTACTCGTGGTACCACTCGATGCAGTTCTCGATGGAGCGGCGCTCGAGCAAGGGCTACACGCTCGGAGCCAGCTACACGTTCTCGAAGTTCATGCAGGCTTCCGAAACACTGAACACCAACGACCCGCGCCCGGTGGAAGCGCTCTCCGATCTCGACCGGCCGCACCGCTTCGTGTTCAACGGAATCTGGGAACTCCCGTTCGGGAAGGGACAGCGCTGGGCGCCGGCGATGCACCCTGTGCTGAACGGGCTGCTGGGCGGCTGGCAGCTCTCTGGAGTCTACACCTACCAGACCGGTGCACCCATCAATTTCGGCAACATTATCTTCCTCGGGAATCTGCAAGACATTCTGCTACCTGACGGGCAGCGGACCGTGGAGCGATGGTTCAACACGGACGCCGGATTTGAGCGCCGCGCGGCGTTTCAGCCCGCAAGCAACGTGCGCTGGTTCGCACCTCGTTTCAGCTTTCTGCGCGCGGATAACATCTCCAACTACGACCTGTCCCTGACCAAGAACACGCGCGTGCGGGAACGGCTGAACATCCAGTTCAAAGCGGAGTTCCTCAACGCCTTCAACCATCCGCTATTCCCTTCGCCGAACACGACACCGACTTCGGGAGCATTCGGCCAGGCGGTAGCATCCACCCAGGCCAACTACCCGCGGCGGACGCAGCTGACCGCGAAGTTCCTGTTCTGAACGGCACACGTTCCAGGCACGTGGACGGAGACCGGTTCCGGCTTAGCCGGTACTCCGTCCTGAATGTTGACGCGTAGCAGAATCTGAAAGCTGGATGGAAAGGGCTTCCCTGGCCACTGAAGTTGGCTCAAACAGCGCTCATCGGTGACCGCCTCGGCGGCCGCCTGCGTGCCGCAGGAGTGGACGCCGAATAACAGCAGGGACCAGTGACTTCGCGGAGCCGCCTTCTCGCCTCGCGCGCCTGGACACGGACGATGGAATCCTGCGCGGGATCGAAGTCTCCGCTACGGCCGAAGGCCTCGGTGGCGACTTGAAACTCGCTCAACTGCTCGGCGGCGCCTTGAAAATGACTCTCGCAGATAAAGACCAGGAATCTTTGCAGTTGCGGGGCGCGGCGGAATTGTGGGGAGTGGATCACCCTCTCCAGTTCCTGCCGCTCCTCACTGACTGACAGGTTCACCACCACCATTCACCTGAATCACTGTGAAGAGTATCGCACCGGGGCGGGTGCGGCTCTGGGTTCCAGGAGTTCTACCACTCCACGCGGATGCCCATTCGGAAATTACGCGGACCTCCGGCGTCCAGGTCCTGCTCGCCACCCGCGCCGGTAATGGCGCCGGCAGAGGCAACAGAGACGATGTTCGTTCCGGGGTTGTTGTAGTTGGGGGTGTTAAAGAAATTCGTAGCCGTCATCTCCCAGCGCAGGCGGAGGTGCTCGCTCACGGAGAAGGTCTTGGCTAAGCCAACGTTCACCACCTTCGAGCCAGGCCCCTTGATGACACCCTTCGCGGAAGTACCGTAGAAGCCCGGCGCGGGCGCGGCAAAAGCAGCAATGTCAAACCAGGCGCCGGTAGTGCGCTGGCTGACGGGAATATTCGCGTCACGGAGATGGTTGGGGCGAATGGTTACCTGCGCCGGCGTGCGGTTGTTGGTGAAGGCAGTGCCTGTGGGATCGGCCCCGGTCCACTGCGGCGTGAGGAATTCACCGGAGAAAAAGCTGTAGACCGAGTTCCATTCCCAGCCGCGCAGCAGCGTGCGTTTGAGACCCGTGCTGTTTTTGCCGAAGGGGAACTCGTAAATGAGGTTCCCCGTCACGCGATGCGTGGGGATGTCGAGCCAGACGCTGCGTTCCCGCTGGCGGTCATAGGCGTTCTCCGGTGCCTCGCCGCGCTCCAGATCACCGATGTCCCGGGCCCAGACCCAGGAGACCTGGTAGGCGAGGCCGTTTGCCCATTTTCGTTCGGCTTCCAGAGTCAGCGAGTTGTACTGATGCCCGGCGCCGTTGGAGAGGTAGTTTATGTTGGGATAGCGCGGGAAGGCGCGCGCCTTGTCGACGAACAGTCGGTTGTCCGGCAGCGGCTGGTTGATGTTGTAGTTGAATTCACCCTGGCGGGTGTTGGTGCCGATGTAGGAGATGCGGAAGCCGGTATCCCAGCGCTGATGCTCGATGGTGAAGTTGTACTGCATCGAGTAGGGATTGCGCAGGTCGCGGCGGACGGCGCTGGGCAGAGTGATGGATGTTGGTCCGGCAACCGAGGTCGGGAACACGACGGGCAGAATGACGGTTGGGACCGGCTGCGGATTGGTGAAGTTCGGCTCATTGATTACAAACGGAGCGCTGCCGGCGGAAACCGAACGCGGCACGATGTCGTAGAAGATGCCGAAGCCGGTGCGGAATACGGTGCGGTCCCCGAACGGCCGCCACGCGATGCCTATGCGCGGTGCGAAATTGTTGTACTCGTTGCTGATGAGCTTGGTGGGATGGTAGCCGAGCGTCGAGGCTTCGACGACATCCACGTAGCCGCGCGGAAGCAGGGGGCTCACCTTGTTAAGGGAGCCGTCGGGCACCACCACTTTGCCGGAGGTCACGTCGAAGGCCGCCTGCTGGCCGGAGGCCTCGCGCCAGGAGGGGTGGAACTCATAGCGCAACCCGAGGTTGAAAGTCAGGTTGGAACGAACCTTCCATTCATCGGTGACAAAAAAATCCCAGTTCCAGCGGAGACGGTCCAGGAAGAGATTGGCGGCCGCACGCGAGGAGGTTGTGGGAACGCCAAGCAGAAAATCGGCGTAGGGATGGTTAGTGAAGCGGTTGGAGAAACTTGCGTTGCCGAACAAGTTGGAGGGCATCTGCCAGTCCTGGAAGAGCGTGCGGCCAGCGATGACGCCGGCTTTGAAATTGTGCCGGCCTCGGAACCAGCTAAGGTGCTCCTGGAATTGCTGGGCGAAGTTCAGGAATCCCGGATGGCGCCACTGGGTCTGAGAGATGCCGGTGATTCCCAACTGCGCGAAGGAGACTTGGAAAACACCGTTGACATCGGGAAGATCAGGCGAAAGGCCGGTAAGGCCCAGTTCTTTGACGATCTCCAGTCCCATCAGGGGGCCGTTACGGGGGTTGTCGTTCCAGGCGTAGCCATAACGGAATTCATTGATGAGGTTGGAGCGAAGAGTGGCGGTATAGGAGAGGTTGATGGCGCGGGTGTCGCGCGTTTGCCAGCGGCGGCCGATTGCCGGCAGGGGGCTGTCAAAATCGCGCGAATGGGAACGATTCCAGGTGTAACGGCCGAAGACGAAATGCTTTTCGGTGAAGCGGTGGTCCAAGCGTGTGGTCCAGTAGGTGTTGGGATCAAAGGGGCGCTGATTCTGAATGCGGTGATTGTTGGCGCGGATGACAGACGTGTCGCCAAAGTTCGGGAGCGGATAAAACCGCTGCTGGATCTTTTGCGATACGGGGTTGATCCGGGAAGCAGGAATGCGCCCCCCGGCGAAGGGTGCGTTATTGGCGAACGGGTCGCGAATAGCGGCTTCGCGGGAGAAATCGCCTTCGCGCCACGGAGCCAGCGGGACCGTCGCGTTGCGGTTGGAAAGGACCTGTGAGCCGCGGGTGGTTTCAAACGAAAAGAAGAAGAAGCTGCGGTTGCGGCCGTTGTAGAGATTCGGAACAAAGATGGGGCCGCCCACACTGGCGCCGGGGTTGTGGCGCACGCCGGTGCCACGCTGCGCGGCAAACGTGTTGCGCGCGCGGAAGAAGGGCGTGGCGTAGTAATCGAACGCGGAACCGTGCACGTCGTTAGCGCCGCCTTTGGACACGATGGTCACTTGGCCGATGCCGCCAAATTCGGCGGTGTTATTGGCGAGGTCGACCCGGAACTCTTCGAAGCTCTCAATTTGGGAGACGAGAGGTGAGATCTGCGTGCCGTCGAACTGGTTGGAGGTGGTGATGCCGTCAATCGAGGCGTCAGACTGATTGGCGCGGCTACCGGCAAAGCGGCGCGTGGAGGAGCCGGCTCCCGCCTGCACGACGCCCGGCGACAAGCCGACGAAATTCCAAAGCGACCTGGTGTTCAAAGGCAGCGTGTTCAGCTGGCGGCTGTTCTTGGAGTCGCTGATGCGCGCGGTTTCGGTTTCAATCAACGTAGCTCCGGCGGAGACTTCGATTTTCGTCTCCACCGCGCCAACTTCCAGCCGCACGTCGATACGGCGGACATCGAGCGCGATCAGTTGCAGATTTTGGATGACGAATTCCTTGAATCCCGCTGTGGTGACGCGCACGGTGTACTCGCCCTCGCGCAACTGCGGGACCGTGTAAGCTCCGGCATCATTGGACTGCGCCGTGTAACGGTAATTGCTGGCCGCGTGCGTGGCGATGATCGAGGCGCCGGCGATGGCTGCGCCGGTGGAGTCGGTTACCGTGCCGGTAATCGTGGCGAATGTGGTTTGTGCCGCGGCGGGCAGGCTCGCCAAAAGGAGCAGGGCCGCGAGATTTCGCATAACAGACCTCCTGAAACCAGTTTCTTGGCGAGCAGCATATCACAGATGCGCCGGCTTAACGTATTTTTTTGTAATAGTTGATCAGACCGCTGGTGGAGCAGTCATGAGAGGCGATGGCGCCGGGGCCTTCTAGCTCCGGGAAAATCCTCCCGGCAAGCTGTTTCCCCAGCTCGACCCCCATCTGGTCAAAGGAGTTGATGTTCCAGATCACACCTTGTGTGAAGATTTTGTGCTCATAGAGCGCGATGAGGGTGCCTAGCGTGCGCGGCGTGAGTTTCCGGTAAAGCAAGGAGTTGGTGGGGCGATTCCCCTCGAAGGTCTTCGCTTCCGCCAAGCGGTCGAGCTGCTGTCCGGAAAGCCCGCCCGCAGCCAGTTCCGCGCGGGCCTCCTCACGCGTGCGGCCTTTCATCAGCGCCTCGGTCTGCGCAAAGAAGTTGGCAAGCAGCGCCGGGTGGTGGCTCCCGAGCGGATTCTGGCTTTGCGCCGCGGCGAGAAAATCGCAAGGGATGAGCTTGGTGCCCTGGTGAATCAACTGATAAAAGGCATGCTGGCCGTTTGTGCCCGGCTGGCCCCAGATGACGGGCCCGGTCTGGTAGTCCACCGGCTCCCCTTCCCGCGTGACGCCTTTGCCGTTGCTCTCCATGTCGCCCTGCTGGAAATAGTCGGCGAAGCTCGACAAGTACTGATCGTATGGCAGGATCGCGTGCGTATGGGCGTGGAAGAAATTGTTGTACCAGACGCCCAGCATTGCCATGATCACCGGGATGTTGGCCTCAAACGGCGCGGTGCGGAAATGCTCGTCGGCGCGGTGTGCGCCGTCCAGCAGTTCCTCGAATTGATCCATGCCCAGGGAAAGCGCGATCGACAAACCGATGGCCGACCAGAGCGAATAGCGGCCACCCACCCAGTCCCAGAACTCGAACATGTTGGCGGTGTCGATGCCGAACTCTCCCACCGCCTTCGCGTTGGTGGAAAGAGCGGCGAAGTGTTTCGCGACGGCCGTTGCGTCGGGAGCGGATTTCAGCAGCCACTGGCGCGCCGAGTGCGCGTTGAGCATCGTTTCCTGGGTCGTGAAGGTTTTTGAAGCCACCAGGAACAGCGCGGTTTCCGCATTCAACTTCTTAAGAGTCTCGACAAGATCGGTGGAATCGACGTTGGAAACAAAGTGCACCCGCAGATTCGGACGCGCATAGGGCCGCAGCGCGGTGCACACCATTTTGGGACCTAGGTCGGAGCCGCCGATCCCGATGTTCACAACGTCCGTGATAGAGCGGCCGGAATAGCCTTTCCACTCGCCGGAACCGACCGCATCACTGAAAGTGCGCATCTTGGCGAGCACCGCGTTCACTTGCGGCATGACGTCGGTGTCATCGACAAGAATCGACCGGTTGGAGCGGTTGCGGAGCGCCACATGGAGCACGGCGCGCCCTTCGGTCACGTTGATCTTTTCGCCGCCGAACATGGCCGCGATGAAGCGATCCAGGTTCGCTTGCCGTGCGAGGTTCAATAGATGTTCGAGCGTAGTCTGGGTAATGCGGTTCTTGGAATAGTCGAACAGGATGTCGTCCAGATGGAGGGAGAATTTCTCAAAGCGCCGAGGATCTGCTTCAAACAGGCTGCGCATCTGCAGCGCCGCGGCCTCGGCCTGATGCTTCATCAAGGCCTTCCAGGCGGGAGATTGGATCAGCATGGTCATGATTTCAGGCAGCGCGGCGGTACTCGCCAAAGACTGTGCGGAGACGCTCGGAAATCTCTCCTAGCGTGGCCATCGCTTCCGCGCAGGCCAGGATGTGAGGCATCAGGTTGTCGGTGCCGCGGGCGGCTAGTTCCAGAGCAGCTAGTTCGCGGGCGGCGGCTTTCGCATCGCGGCCAGCGCGCACTTCCCCGACGGCTTGCTTTTGCGCTTCTTCCATCGCCAGGTCCAGCCGGAACGTGGGGATCGGCTCGCTTTGCTGCATCTCAAAGCGGTTGACGCCGACGACGATCTGCTCGCCCGATTCCACCGTACGCTGGTAGCGGTACGCGGCCGATTCGATTTCCGATTGCGGATAGCCGTTTTCAATGGCGCGCAACATGCCGCCCATGGCGTCGATGCGTTCGATGTAGGCCATGGCTTCCTGTTCGATGCGGTCCGTCTGCTCTTCGATGTGAAAGCTGCCGCCAAGCGGATCGGCGGTTGAGGTCACACCGCTCTCATGCGCGATGATCTGCTGGGTGCGCAGCGCCAGGCGGGCCGATTCCTCCGTCGGCAACGCAAGCGCTTCATCGCGCGAATTCGTATGGAGCGATTGCGTTCCGCCGAGCACGGCGGCGAGGGCTTGCATGGTGACTCGGACTAGGTTGTTGTCCGGCTGCTGCGCGGGGAGCGAAGCGCCGGAGGTCTGCGTGTGAAAACGAAGCATCAGGGAGCGCGGGTTCTTCGCCTGGAAGCGTTCCTTCATGATGCGCGCATAGAGGCGCCGCGCGGCTCGGAATTTGGCAATCTCCTCAAGAAAATCATTATGACTGTTAAAGAAGAATGATAGACGCGGGGCGAAGTCATCCACAGCAAGACCCGCCGAACGCGCGCCTTCGATGTAGGCGATGCCATTGGCCAGCGTAAAGGCAACTTCCTGCACCGCGGTGGAGCCGGCTTCGCGGATGTGGTAGCCGCTGATGGAGATACTGTTCCACTGCGGCAGCTCGCGCGAAGTCCAGGCGAACAGGTCCGTAATAATGCGCATCGAGGGGCGCGGCGGGTAGATGTAGGTACCGCGAGCGATGTACTCCTTGAGAATGTCGTTCTGAATCGTGCCCGAGAGCTTCGCGGCATCGATGCCCTGGCGGCGCGCCGTGAGCACATAGAACGCCAGCAGGATGGCGGCGGTGGAGTTGATGGTCATCGAGGTGGTGACTTCGTCCAGGCGGATGCCGGCGAACAGCCGCTCCATGTCGGCTAGCGAGCAGATAGCAACGCCGACGCGGCCCACTTCGCCCGCAGCCAGCGGATGGTCGGGGTCCATTCCCATTTGCGTCGGAAGATCGAAGGCAACCGAGAGTCCGGTGATGCCTTGGGAAAGCAAGTAGTGGTAGCGTTGATTGCTCTCCTCCGCCGTGCCGAAGCCGGCGTACTGGCGCATGGTCCACAGCCGGCTCCGGTACATTTCGGGGAAGATGCCCCGCGTGTAGGGAAACTCGCCGGGCAGGCTCATGAACGGTTGATCTTGCGCGCGCGCCAGAAAGAATGGACGCCGAAGCCGAGCATCATCAGGACGAAGCCGCCACCGAGGATCAGCATCATCAGCCCCTCAATGTCGCCCTGAAAACGGGACAAGTGGCGGTAGGTGGAAAAGCCGGCCACCACGCCAAAAGCGATGAATACAAAGCCGATCACCTCATTCCAGAGCACGCGGAGAGGCTTAATGACGCCGGGAATGACGTGGCCGAGAAACTGTTTGGCAAGGCTGAACACTGGCTGGCTTCCTTCTTATCCTTATCCTATCTCAGCTAAGCTAAGAGGTTCGTCACGGCCTTGTTCAAACAGCTGCCCCATTCCAGCACCCTTGAGCGCATCGGGCCCACCGCGCGTTACCTGATGCAGGTGGAGGCGCACGTCTACGCCTTCTCGATGGCGGCCAACATTCTGCTCAGTTTTTTTCCTTTCCTGATCGTGATGGTGTCGCTGTGCCGGTACGTGCTGGGCTGGGCCGCGGCGGAGCAGGCGATTTACCTCGCTCTGAACGACTATTTTCCCGGCCCCTTGGGGGACTTCATTGAGCGGAACTTGAAGCACACGGTGAATTCCCGTGGCCCGCTGCAGATCGTCTCCTTGTTCCTGCTGCTGTTCACCGCCAACGGAATCTTCGAGCCGCTGGAAGTCGCGCTGAACCGCGCCTGGGGCATCACCACCAACCGTAGCTACTTCCGGAACCAACTGGTGAGCCTGGCGCTGATCCTGGCCTGCGGCTCGCTGGCGCTTCTGTCGACCGTGTTCACCGCCTTCAGCCAGGAATTCTGGTCGCGCACGGGCTCGGCCGGCGTTGCAGAGTGGATGAACATGGTGTTCTACAAGATGGCGGCGGTGCCGGTCTCGATCCTGCTGCTGTTTCTGGTCTACTGGCTGCTTCCGAACGGCCGGATTCCGGCAGGCAAGCTGTTGCCCGTTTCGGTTCTGGTAGGCGTGGTGCTTGAAGTGTTGAAATACTTGAACCTGTTCACGTGGCCGTACCTTCGGGCGAAACTGGAAAGGGAGTACGGCCCGTTCGTCTACTCGGCGACGATCGTGCTTTGGGGCTTCATTTCCTCGATGGTGGTGCTGTCTGGCGCGGAGCTGGCGGCGCGGCGGAGCCGCGCGGCTAAACGCAATACGGTTATTTAGCGGCCGTGACACGAGGCTGACCGGGGCTCCGCTCGATGCTCCTTTTCAGCGCGCCGGAAGTTTACGTTCCGGAACTAGCTCTTTTGTGTCGGGCCGGAACTGAAGATGCATAGCCTGATTCGCCGCCAGTATCATGATATACTGCTACTGATGAGCGTCAAGTTCCAAGTAACCCTACCCGAGCCCCTGTTCACTGAGCTCCGGCTCGAAGCGGGGCGGCGGGATATCCCTGTCGCGGAGTTCATCCGGAATACCATGCAGCGCGAACTGAGGGCGAGCCGCAAGCGTGTCAACGAAGCCGGCCCGCTGGCATGGCTCGATCAAATTCAAGTGGACGACGAGCCCGGCGTGAGTTCCCGGATCGACGAAATCCTTTACGGAGAATGACCGTCTTTCTCGACACGTCGTTTTTCTACGCCCGGATCTCACCGCGGGATCAATGGCACCGGCTGGCGAAACGCGCGGCCGATCCCTCGGGACGCGCGGTGACGTCCTCGCTCGTAGTCAACGAGACCGTTTCATTGCTGCAGGCTCGGGGGTTCTTCCCGGCAGCGCTCATGTTCCTCCAACAGATTCGCGCCTCTTCCCACGTGGAGATCGTGGTTCCGGACTCCGCCCTTCAATCGGAGGGATGGGATTTAATGGCACGGTACGGCCCCGCAGGCGCAGGCGTGGTGGACTGCACCAGCTTCGCCATTATGCGACGGATGAGGCTACGCCAAGCCTACACTTTTGACCGCCATTTCGTCGCTGCGGGCTTTCAGATTCTCAAACGTTGAATTGGCGCCGGCGCGCCCCCGCCATACTTCCCCAGCCGCGGCATTGAGGCTAAACCGGCTTGGTCAAATCCCGGTGCGTCGCTTTGACCTTGAAGCCGGCCTTGGAAAGCCGCTTGCGGATCTCATCGGCGATCATGACAGAGCGGTGGTGGCCGCCGGTGCAGCCGAAGGAGATGGTGAGATAGCTCTTGCCTTCCTGAATGTAGTGCGGGAGAAGGTAAACGAGCAGTTGCGAAATCCGGTCCATAAACTCGATGGTCTGCGGGAAGGAGCGGATATAGCGCGCCACGCGCGGGTCTCGGCCGGTGAGAGGTTTGTACTCCGGAAGGTAGTTGGGATTGGGCAGGAAGCGGACGTCGAAGACCAAGTCGCTGTCGGCGGGCAAACCGTGGCGGTAGCCGAAGCTGGTGATATAGACGCGGATCTTTTCCTCCGCCGGCCCCTGCTGAAACTTGTCCTTGATCAGGTCGCGCAGCTCATGCACGTTGAACTTCGACGTATTGATGATGTGGTCGGCCAGTTTGCGGGTCTTTTCCATCTGGCGCTGCTCGCGGCGGACGTTGGCGGCCACCGATTCTTCCGAGCCCAGCGGGTGTGGACGGCGGGTTTCCGAGAAGCGGCGGACCAGGGTGTCCGCATCGGCTTCCAGGAAGATCAACCGCGTGGCGATCTTGCGGCGCAGCTTGGCGTAGAGATCGGGAAAATTCTCCAGCCCGTCTCGTTCGCGTATGTCGACCACCAGCGCGGCGCGGCGGATACTGGGTGAATCCTTGGTCAGCTCGGCGAATTTCGGGATCAGCCCGATGGGCAGATTGTCCACCGCATAGTAGCCGAGATCCTCCAGGCACTTCAGGACAGTGCCCTTGCCCGAACCGCTCAGGCCGGTAATCACTACCAGTTCGGGCCGCGCGTCTGTGGACATGCAGGGTTTTCAGGCTTCGACGAGATCAAAATTGCCGTCGTTGCGCCGCAACAGAACTGAAATGCGGTCGGTTTCCAGATCGCGGTAGACCAGGTAATCACGCTTGTCGCCGATGGTCAGAAGAGCCTCGTCCAGCGACATGGGCTTGTGCTTGCTGCGGCTGTTGACCCGGAAGACACGCTTCCGAGTCTCCGCCGGAACGCTGGCGATTTCGCTCATCACCTTGGCCTTGAGACCCTTGCCCTCGCCGCGCTTGGTGTCGCGCCACTTGGACTGGTGGCGTCGGACCTGCTTTTCCAACTTGTCGATGGCGCCCATCAGCGCGGTGAAGGAGTCTGCGGCTAAATCGGTGCCCACCAGCGGGTGGTCGTAGTAATTTACGGTGACTTCCGCGCGCTTTTTGTGGCGCTCCGCGGTTAGAATCACGTGCGCCTCTTTCTCGGCGCCGCGGTCAAGAAACTTGGCGAGCTTGGCGTAGCGCGCTGTAAGCTTTTTTTCCATGGGGGGGCTGAGCTTTTCAATCTTGCCTGTGTAGGTGACTTTCATCGTGTGGTTTCTTTCGAATAATCGTGAACGGCTTCAGATTTCAATTGCGGACACGGCGCTGGTGCGTGGAGGGGATCTTCATATCCTCGCGGTACTTGGCGACGGTGCGCCGCGTCACCTTGATGCCTTCGGCCCGCAGCATTGTCGTGATCTGATCATCGGTCAGCGGATGCCTGCTGTCTTCCTCTTCAATCATTTTCTTCACCTTGCGCTTCAACACCAGCAGCGGAGTCTCGCTGCCCGCCGAGCCCTGCACGGCCTCGGAAAAGAAGAAGCGGAGCTCGAAGACGCCCTGCGGAGTGTGAACGTACTTGTTCGCGACGGCGCGGCTGACCGTGGATGGATGGACACCGATCTCCTCGGCGAGGTCCTTGATCATCATCGGCTTCAATTCATCGATGCCGTTGTTCAGAAAATCCCGTTGCCGGTTCACCACGGACTGGCAGACCTGCATGATGGTCTTCTTGCGCTGCTCGATGTTCTTCATCAACAGCAGCGCCGAGGTGAAACGCTCCTTCACGTAATGGCGGACTTCCTTATTCGGCTCCTGGTCGCGGTCGAGCAGGCGGCGGTACTGCGGATTCAGGCGCAGCGTCGGAATGTCGTCATCGTTGAGCTGAATGATGAAGTCGTCGCCTTCTTTGGTGATGTAGACGTCGGGCTCGATCTGGCGGGCGCCGGGTCCGGAATAGCGCAGGCCGGGCCGCGGATCCAAGTGCTGGATCACACTCAGGGCGATCTGGATGTGCTCCATCGGCCGGTTCAGCGCCTTGGCCAATTCCTTGTATTGCTTGGCTTCGAGCAACTGGAGATGATCGGCAACGATCTGCCACGCCACTCCGCCCTTGCCACCGCGGCTTCCCAACTGCAGCAGTAAACACTCCTGCGCGCTACGCGCGGCTACCCCCGCCGGATCCAACGTCTGGACCACGTTGAGCGCTTCTTGGAGCAGTTCTAGCGGCGTATCCGTGGCCATCCCAATTTCTTCGAGGGAATCAATCAGGTAGCCGTTTTCGTTCAAGTTCCCGATGATCAGATCGGCGGCTTCGCGAACCGGCTCCGGAATCACCACAAGGCTCAACTGGCTTTGCAGATAGTCGCTGAGGGTGACCGGCGCGGAGAGGAAAGTCTCGAAAGACGGCTTATCCGGGGTTTCCTGAGCAGGAGATTTGAAGCCGGGATCCAAATAATCGTCGAAAAAAGTGCCGAAATCGATCTCGTCGAAGGGATCGGAAACCTGTGGTTCAGGATCGGCGGCAGGCGCGGCCTCGGCCGCAGCCGCCTCCTCCCCAGCGGTCCCTGGCGACAGGGCGGCGGACGAATGACTGGCTTCCAGGAAGCTCTCATCGGCCGGATTGGAGACTCGCTCGGCCTCCATGGCCACTTGCACCTCGGCCGGCGTCAGTTCCTCGCCCCCTTCTACGCTTTCATCGATGACAGGATTCTGGGCGATCTCCTGTGCGATCAAGTCCTTTAACTCCTGCCGGTTCAGCTGGAGCACCGTGACCATCTGGACGAGCCCAGGAGTCAGAATCTGCTTTTGCGAGACCTTTAATTGCAGCCGTTGCGAGAGCAAACTCATCGCTTCCCATTATACGTCTCGAGCGCTTTCCGATTGGCCGGAGTAGGAGAGAATCGAGGCGGAAAGGGCAAGCGGCCGCCAGTCCGAAGACCGGCGGCCGAGAGGAAGGAAACGCCACTAGGGCGGGCGGGATGATCAGGCGGCACGTTCAAGGGGCGGGACTACGGGCAGAGGAGTACAGCTGCGGATCGGAATCGGACTGTGGTTGGAGCGGAGCAGCACGGGATCCACTCGCGTGGTGCCCTGAAAATACTCGTCCAGCGGATACAGACCGAAAGGCTGCAGTTCGCGGAACACACGTCCGAGCTTTTGCTGAATGTTATAGACCATATGAAAGAAGTTTCCGCGGTCCATTTTCAGGCGGCGGCAGCAGAGCCGCCAGTCCGCGCCGAGCAGGAAGTGGAATTTGAAGATCCGGTATTCGGCCTCCTCCAGGTACCTCCTGCTGACCAGCGCGAAGTCGGCAATGTACTCCTCGTCCTTGCGGCCCCAGACTTCGCGCCGGTGATGGCCGAACGCGGTGGCCTCCAGCGAGGCCTTGCTCATGAACTTCTCCTTCGTGACACAATGACGAAACCGCGCGTAACAGGCGCGAAAGATGCTGCGCAGCACGCAGTGGCAGGGCTCAGAAGACCTGCGCGTTCGGATGATGCCCACACCATGGCAGCGGGTGCAGGCAGGAGCGGCTAACGCCAGCGTTTCGGATCGATTCCATTCCATAGGCTCGACAATGTCCTTCGGGCGCCCGATTTTGCTTTCCGTCTCTCTAGTGAGCGCCGCGTTCATTGTGTTCATGCTAGCGGGGATTGGAAAATGGTCAAGAACGGAGAGACATATTCTCTTCAGCAGCATCCAATCTCGGGGGCAGATTATCGGCAGACAGCTGATTTCACATTAGATGTTCCGTATAAGAAATGGTATTAATTTACGTTAATCATAATCCTAATTCCTTGCACACCTCTCTTTGCCCGCGCTATATTTCTAGGAGCTATCACGTGGCTGCCTGAGACTTCTCGCGATGCTAGTTCACGACCTGCTTTTACTGATTCGCCAGCATTTGACGCGCCGCATCCGCAGCGGAGAGATCACCGAGCGCGGGTTGGCGCGCAAGACGGGACTCTCCCAATCGCATCTCCACAATGTGCTGAAGGGCGCACGCGGCATGACGCCGGAGGTGGCCGACAAGATTCTGCGTCACATGAGAGTCTCAATTCTGGATCTGCTGGTGGATGAGAGCGGAGAGTTGGTGGTGCGGAAGGGCCCCGGCAGCGAGATCCGCTCTCAGCTGGATTCGCGCACGGCTTCCAAGTACGTCTCCAAGACCTGAGCCGCGGTGCGGTCCCAGCTGAATTTGCCCGCCTGCTGATAACCGCGTTCGATCAGTTCCCGCCGCAGATCCCGGTCCAACAGCACCTCGCGCATCCCGCGCTCAATTTCAAAGACATTTTCCGGATTCACCAGCATCGCCGCCTCACCCACCACTTCAGGCAGTGAGCTGACGTTGGAGGTGACCACCGGCGTGCCACAGGACATCGCCTCCAGCGGTGGCAATCCGAACCCCTCGTGCAGGGAGGGAAATACAAACAGTTCGGCAGATTCATAAAATGCCCGCAACGTATCGAACGGCACGTGGCCAAGGAAGCGCACCGCCGAACCGAGCCGCGTCTTTTGCGCGGCCAGGCGGACGTCGGGAAACTGGTTGATCTCATCGCCGATGATGATCAGCCGCAGATCGCCGTACTCAGGATGCGATGCCATCTCCCCGCGCAAAACAGCAAAAGCCTCGATGAGTTTGGGGATGTTTTTCTGGGGACGAATATTGCCGGTATACAACAGGTACCGATAATTCACCTGGTAGCGCTCCAGGATTCGCCTGCGTTCATGCTCCCAGGCGCCGGGCCCTGCGGCCCGGGCATCGGCGGGCATCTTCTCTTCCATCAGCCTGGGGTCCGGAGCGTTGTAGATGCGCCGGATATGGCCGGGGGGAATACCGAGCAATGTCTCCGCCGCGCGGCGCGTAGCGGAGCTGACGGCGATCACCCTGGCAGCGCGCATCAGGCTGCGGCGGGCTCGATAGAGGCTCAGATGATTACGCAGCCCGCTGCCGAACAACTGGCGGCTCATGTCGTGAATCGTCACGACATAAGGCCGGACCATCCACCACGGCACGCGGTTCAGCGGGATGTGGTAAAGGTCAGCGGCAAACTGGCGCAAAAACGCCGGGAAAGCGATGTGATCCATCTTTTCCGTATCGGTGTGGCGGTACGGAATGGTCTGAAAGTTGGCTGGCAGGCCGGAGAATTCCCGCTGATCCGATTCCAGGCAGACGACGATATAGCGGTTGGCGGCGTCGATGCGCCCGAGGCCCTGCACCAGATTGCGGATATAGGTGCCGATGCCGAAGTCGCGGAAATGCCGTCCGTCGATCACGATGCGGAAGCTCATTGGCCCGGCCCCCTAGCGGCGCTCAGCGCGCGGCCGCCGGCGCGTGCTTCCAGGCGTAGAGCGGAAACCGATCGGCTAGCCGTGTGACACGTGCGCGAACACCTGCGATGGTTTTCTCCAACTGGTCCGGAGAGCCGCCAATCCCGGAAAGCACCTCTGCGATCATCCCAGCCACCTCCTTCATCTCCGCTTCCTGGAAGCCTCGCGTGGTGACGGCCGGACTCCCCAGCCGGATGCCGCTCGGGTTCAGCGGCGGATTGGTGTCGAAAGGGATTGCGTTCTTGTTCACCGTGATGTAGGCATGGTCCAGGGCCGCCTCGGCCTCCTTACCGCGAATGCCCTTGCTAAAAACGTCCACCAGCATCAGATGGGTATCCGTGCCGCCGGACACGATGCGGAAGCCGGTCTCCATCAATCCCGCCGCAAGCGCCGCCGCGTTCGCCTTCACTTGCACCGAGTAGGCTTTGAACTCCGGTGTAAGCGCCTCAAGGAAGCAAACCGCCTTGGCGGCCATCACGTGCACCAGCGGGCCGCCTTGCGCGCCGGGAAAGACCGCCTTGTCAATGGCCGCCCCATACTGCTCCCTTGCCAGAATGAGCCCCGCGCGCGGCCCGCGCAGCGTCTTATGTGTCGTGGAGGTGACAATGTCGGCGTGCTCGCAGGGGTTAGGATGGAGGCCGGCGGCGACAAGCCCGGAAAAATGGGCCATGTCCACCAGAAACAGCGCGCCAACCGAATCGGCGATCCGGCGGAACCGCGCCAAGTCGATGATGCGCGGATAGGCGCTGCCTCCGGCGATGATCATCTTCGGCTTGTGCTCGCATGCCAGCTGCTCCAGCCCCTCATAATCTATCCGCTCGTCCTCTTTGCGGACGCCGTAGGGAACCACATGGTAAGTCTTGCCGGAAAAGTTCAGCTTGTGGCCGTGCGTGAGGTGTCCGCCATGGGCCAGGTCCATGCCGAGAATCGTGTCGCCGGGCTTGAGCACTGCCGCATAGGCGGCTTCATTGGCCTGCGAGCCGGAATGCGGCTGCACGTTGGCGTACTCGGCACCGAAGAGCTTCTTGGCCCGGTCCCGCGCGAGGTTTTCCACGACGTCGGTGTGTTCGCAGCCGCCATAGTAGCGCTTGCCCGGATAGCCTTCGGCATATTTATTCGTGAAGACGCTGCCGGTGGCCTCCAGAATCGCCTCGGAGGTGAAATTCTCGCTGGCGATCAGCTCCAGCCGCGAATGCTGCCGGTCCAGTTCCGAGCGGATCGCTTCATGAATCTCCGGATCCACCTCGGCCAGCGGCCGGGCCATCCTCTGCTGTAGGTTCATCCTAGTTTTTCCTCTTGCTGTTCGATGAGGGTGATCTTCGCCACCCGCCGCGCGTGACGTCCGCCTTCGAACTCGGTGTTGAGAAACGTATCCACCATCTCGCGAGCCGCCTCTTCGGCGGTGAACTTGGCCCCGATGGCCAGTACATTGGCGTCGTTATGCGCCCGCGTGAGCCGGACCTCTTCGGCGTGCGTACCCAGGGCCGCGCGAACGCCGCGCACCTTGTTCGCGGCGATCGACATGCCTACGCCGCTGGAGCAGACCAGAATGCCGCGGTCGCTTCGTCCGGCCGCAACCTCGCGCGCCACCGCCAGCGCATAGTCGGGATAATCGACAGGGTCACTCTGCTCCGGTCCGAGGTCTGTCACCTGATGGCCTTCCGCGACCAGACGGTCGCGCAGCTTCTGCTTGAGAGCAAAGCCGGCGTGATCGGCCGCGATGGATACTTTCATCTCGGAGTAACTGATTTTAGCATGCTGGAATTGTGCAGCTGTTTTGCCCTACATTGAGAGTTCAGCTATGCGTTGGAGTTCCCTGTTTATCCCTACTCTTCGTGAGTCTCCGGCCGGGGCGCTAGCGCCCGCACTCGCGCTGATGGTGCGCGCCGGCTACATCCGGCCCTCCTCGCATGGCATTTACCACTTCCTGGCCCCGGCGCAACGCGTGATCGGAAAGATTCAAGCCATCGCCCGCCGCCAGATGGAAGCTATCGGGGCGCAAGAGGTATCCCTCGTCTCTTCCGTCGAGCCTGCCGCAACCGCTGGAGCCGTGGCAAGCGGAGAGCTTCGCAGCTACAAACAGATGCCTCAAATCTGGTTCCAGTTCCAAACCAGCTACCCGGAACTATACGACAGGAAAGCAGGCCAGCGCCGGCGGCGGCAACAGGTGAACATCGAATCGTTTTCGTTTGACATGGATGCGGCGGGGAGGGAAGCGGCCGCTCGCAGGCAGAGCGAGACCTTTTCGCGTGTGCTGGATTTGTGCCAGGTTGCCTGCCTGGTGGCGCAAGGCGATGCTTCCGTCGAGTTTGTCGCGGAAAGCGAAAGCGGCACGGAGCAAATCGTGGTGGCCGGCGATGGCGGTTATGCGGCTACTCTGGAGATGGCCGTTTCCCTACCGGCGCCTCCCTCGATTGCCGACCCGGATGGCGAACCCGCGCCGGAGCCTTTCCACACGCCGGGCGTCAAGACCATCGCCGAATTGTCGGCCTTCGCGGCTTTGCCGGAGACCTCCCTCATCAAGAGCCTGGTGATGGTATGCGGCAGCGGCCCGGTGATGGTGCTGCTGCGTGGCGACCACGCTCTAAACGAAACGAAACTCGCCCGCGTACTGGGCCGGGACGATGCCCGGGCGGCATTTCCGGATGAGATTCGCGGCTGGCTTGGCGCCGATGCCGGCTCGCTTGGACCGCTGGGCGTCACCTCCATGCCCATCCTGGCCGACCTGGCCTTAGAGGGCCGCCGAAATATGATCAGCGGCGCCAACCGGGACGATTATCATCTCCGCCATGTCTCTCCTGACAGGGATTTTCATCACACGTATCACGACTTACGGCAGGTGGCTGAAGGAGATCGTTGCCGGCAGACCGGCAGACCCTTGCGCTTCGCCAGCGCGATCCAGCTTGGCTCCATTCGCCACGTCGATTGTCCTGGATTTCGCGTGCGCAACCATGAGGGCAGCGAAGTTCAACCCGCGATGGGCGCCGCACGGCTCGACATCCGCGCCATCCTGCGCGCGGCCGTGGAGCAGCATTGCGACAATGACGGGATCGTGCTTCCGGAAACAATCGCCCCGTTCACCGTCGTGATCACTCCGGCCAACATCGCCGATGAGGCCCAGCGTTGCGCCGCTGAGTCCATCTATCGGGATTGCCTGCGCGTTGGGCTCGATGCATTGCTCGACGACCGGGATGAGCGCCCCGGGGTGAAGTTCAAGGATGCCGACCTGATTGGCATTCCTTTTCGAATCACCGTGGGCAAGAAGCTCCTCGCGGGTGCGGTTGAACTCGTGCGCCGGCGGGAAAGATCGCCAACCGAAATCCCGGTGAGCCAAGCCGCTGAGAAACTGAAGGAGCAACTGGGTGCATCGTGATTGGGATGATGTGCGGCGCGAATTCCCCGCCCTGCGCGACTGGACCTTTCTGAATACCGCCACTTATGGCCAGACTCCGGCTCGTGGAATTGACGCCGCCTGCGAGCACTTCGCCCGCCGCAACCGGTTCGCCTGCTCCGACTTCCTGGATTGGTTCGACGACGCCGACCGCATCCGCGCCCAAGCCTCCCAGCTGGTGAACGCCGCGCCGGAGGACATCGCGCTGCTGCCAACCGCTTCTGCCGCGCTGTCTCTGCTGCTGGGAGGCATGGAGTGGGCGCCGGGCGACCGCGTGGTCACGCTGCATAACGAGTTTCCCAACAACCTTTACTACCCGGCGCTGCTGGCCGAACGCCAAGTGGAGTTCGTCGAAACCTCCTGGGACGGTTTTTACGACGCCATCTCGGATCGCACCCGCCTGGTCGCCCTGAGCTCCGTGAATTATACGAACGGTTTCCGGCCGCCGCTGGACGAGATCGCCCAGTTCCTGCGTGCGCGAGGCGTGACATTTTACATCGATGGGACTCAGAGCGTGGGAGCGCTGCGGATGGACGTCGGCGCCATACAGCCGGCAATGATGGCCGTCAACGCCTACAAGTGGCTGATGACCCCGAACGGCGCCGGCTTTACCTATGTCCACCCGGAACAGCGGCGCAATCTGAAGCCCAACGTCATTGGATGGCGCAGCCATCACGGCTGGCGCGACGTCGATCAGCTCCACCACGGCGCGCCGGACTTCAAGGAAACAGCCGAAAAGTATGAAGGCGGCATGCTTCCCTTCCCGTCGCTCTACGCGATGGGCGCTTCATTGGAATTGATTCTTGAGCTGGGCCCCGAGCGCATCGAACAGCGCGTGCTTTCCCTGGCCAGTCAGTTACGCGAAATGCTCCGAGACTTAGGAGGGCTGCTGCTTTATGATGAAGCGCCGCACTTTGAGTCGCCGATTGTCGCCGCTCGCTGGCCAGGAGTGGAGGCCTCCAATCTGGCGCGGCAACTGCGGGAGAAGCGAATCCTGGTTTCCGCCCGGCACGGAAACCTCCGGGTATCCGTGCATTTCTACAATGGCGAGCAGGATCTGGCCCGGCTGGCAGATGGCTTGCGCGAGCTACTGCAAGCTTAGTTCGGTCCGCTGTTGCTGGTAGGGCCTGGCGTCTTGGATGCCAGCCGCCGGGGATCGAACAGGTGAAGCGGGCGGAACTCTTTCTGGCTCCACTTCATCCCTTTTCCGAACTGTATCCCGACAAAGTAACCGATCTCACGATACACGCAGTAACGGACCGATCCGGTCAGCTCACCAGCCGTGTAGTTCACCTTGACGTTTGTGTGTAGCGGAATCGCCACATCCAGTTGAAGGCAGGCCCCGGAAGAAGAGATGTCCTCCAGGTTAGCCACAGCCCGCCGGCTCTTGCCAGACTTGTCTTTCCAAACCACTTCCACCAAGTCCGCACACAGCAAACGAGGCTCTGAACGCCTTTCGTCCATATACCCTCATATCGGCGTTGGCCAAGGAAAGGATTAGAGACGCCGGAACAGAGTTTTTCACCCTATTCATCCTCCAGCGCTCCACCTACGACACCGGCTAAATCCGGTTGAACTGTTCGATCGCTTTCCCTAACGCCTTCAACTTTTGAATTAAGGGTACCATTTTCGACTCACGCTCGTCGATTTCCTGCGCCCGCTTCAACACCTCCTCCGCCTTCTCCTGCGGCACCGCCACCACACCGTCCTCCCCGGCCACGACAATGTCGCCCGGCTTCACCTCCACCCCGGCACACAACACAGGGATCTGGTTGGCCACGGTGGCATACCGGCTGACAGAACTGGACGGCACGACACTGCGCGCATAGACCGGCAACCCGAGACCCCTCACTTCCGGCACGTCGCGAACGCCCCCGTCGATCACCACGCCCGCCATGCCGCGCGCCTTGGCCGCCGTTGCCATCAGCCCGCCCAGCCCCGCCACGTCCAGACCGTTCTCAATCACAATGATTCCTACCTCGCCCGGCTTGGCGGCGTCGATCATTCCCACCGAATGGCGCGCGCTCAGCTGCGGCGTCGCCTTGTCCGGTGTCGCCTCCCGCATCAGCGCCGTCACGGCCCGGCCCACGAACTTGCCCTCCACCCGCGGCCGCATGTCATGGCTCATGAAACCACGGCGTCCCACGATCTGGTCCACCGAATCCGCCACCGACGCCACCGTTGTTTTCTCGAATCCGGCAATGAGCGGATCAGGCGATCCGCCGCCCTTCCTGGCAGCCTGAAATCCGAATCCCAGTGCCGCCATGAGCGCCACCACGCCAACCCCTGACCATCGGAACCGCTTCACTGCTTTTCTCCTTCGTTTTGAATTCTGTGTCATTCTACCTTTTTATGGCATCGCTGATATCGGTGGTCACCTCCGAATGCTCGCTTCTGCCGAAGCGGCTCGGCAGCGGCTCCGGAGCTTGGTTCTACCTCATCATGCTGGCCGTGTTCGGCTACCTGCTTCCCGCCGGCATGGGCTACGACTTTCTCGACCCTCACCTCTTGCTGATGTATGCCTGCTCGGCGCCATTCTTTATTTCCTCCGTGGTGGCCGAGTCCTTCGGCGAGCCTTCCCAGGAACCCTCCACACTCACCGTGCTCGCCGGCAAGGTCATCACCTCGTCGCTGTTTGGTTGGACGTCCAGCCTTGTGCTGCTGTCCATGGGATTGGCCACGATCAATTTCCACCAGCCTCAGCAAACCTCGGTGCTGCCGGAAGCATCCTTCCTGGCCTGGATCGCCATGCTGGGGCTTTCGCTCAGCCTCTTCACAGTGGCGCTGGCCGCCGCCTTGGCATTGTCGGTGAAGGCGCCCAAGTCCATCAAGACCATCCTCCGCCGTGGTTACGCCTGGATTCTCATCGCGCTCATCATTCTCGCCCGCTTTGGATTGCTGGAATGGCGAGAAGCCTTCACCTCCTTGCTCACCGCGGAAGGCATCTCGCGGCTGTGCGGCTACGGCTCGCTTGCGCTTGCCGCCGCCACCATACTCACGATTGTGTTGGTGATTCGCCATCCGCGCTATAGTGGTCCCGTCCCATCGAAATGAAACTGAGCTCCCAATCTCCCTGCCGTGTGGACATGGCCGGCGGCACACTCGACATCTGGCCGCTTTATCTCTATCACGCAGGCTCCCTTACCGTGAATTTCGCCGTCGACCGCTATACTCGCTGCACCCTGGCAACGCGCGCCGACGACCGCATCCTGCTTCGCTCCCATGACCAGAAGACGCGCGAATCCTTCCGCTCCCTGAAGCAACTCATCTCCGCGCCGGAATACAAGTTGCCCTTGCATGCCTGGATCATCCGGTTCTTCCAGCCTCCCATGGGCATTGAGCTCGAGACGCACTCCGAAGCTCCCGCCGGCGCCGGCATCGCCGGTTCCTCGTCCCTGATCATCACCGTCGCCCACGCGTTCAACCGCCTGTTGAACACCGGCTACTCCACGGAAACCTTGCGCCAGATCTGCCAGAACATCGAAGCGCAGATCATCCGTGTGCCCACAGGCCCGCAGGACTACTATCCGGCCATGTATGGCGGCCTCAGCGCCATTGAGCTGCGCGTGGACGGCATCCACCGCAAGGCCATTCCGGCTGATCTGGCCGATTTCAATTCACGCGCTGTGCTGGCCTACACCGGTGAGCCACGCAATTCCGGCATTAATAACTGGGAGGTTATGAAGGCCCACATCGGCGGCAACCGCCGTGTGCAGCGAAACTTCGATTTCATCGCCTCCATCGCCGCCACCATGCGTGTGGCCCTTGAAAGGGCGGACTGGCGCGAGGTGGCGCGCCTGCTGCGCGAAGAGTGGGCCCATCGCAAACGCAACGTGCCTACCATCAGCACCCCGGCTATCGACAAGCTGATCCTCGCGTCGGCCAAAGCCGGCGCCCGCGGCGCGAAAGTCTGTGGAGCCGGAGGCGGCGGCTGTGTCTTCTTCCTGGTGGAGCCGGATGCGAAGGCGCGTGTGCAGGAGACGCTCACCCGCCTCGGCGCTCGGGTGTTGGATGTGCAAGTAGCCACTCGCGGCGTTCGCGTTCAGCGCGCCGGGGAATGAGCACGCCCAACATTGGCTTCCCACGCTGCCAGCGTACCCGTGAGTTCCCGCACCATCTCCGGTCTCCTTGTGGCAAGATCCCGGTTCTCACCGATATCGGATGCCAGGTCGAACAGCATCGGTTCCCGGCCCTGAAGTGAAACCAGCTTCCACGGACCGCGGCGCACGGCCTTGTTTTCTCTCATTCTCCAGAACAGGGTTCGCTCCGGAAGCGGCTTGCCAGAGAACAGCAGCGGGCCAAGGTCGGCCCCGTCCAGGTTTTCGGCGTGCACACCTGCGAGCGACAGAATGGTCCGGCTCAGATCAAAGGTCATCGCCGTTTGGTGACTGACTGCGGGCTTGATCCGTCCGGGCCAGCGCATCATCGCCGGCACGCGATGCCCTCCTTCGAACATCTCCGTCTTCTGACCCCGCAGCGGACCGTTACTCGATATCTTCTCAAAACCCCCCGCGTAGTTGATGTAGCCGCCGTTGTCGGAGGTGAAGATAACCAGCGTGTTCTCCTCCAGCTTCAGCCGGCGCAGCGCGCCTAGAATACGGCCCACGCTCTGGTCGAGCGACTCCACCATCGCCTTCACATGCGGCGCCACATTGCCGCGGTTGGGAATCACGCCCCACTTGTCGTCCGAGTAGTCGCGGCCCTTCAGCCGGTGCGGCGGATCATCGGGACCCTGCCAGGGGAAATGAATCGCCAAATGCGGCACGTAGAGGAAAAAAGGCCGGTCCGCATGCCGCTCCAGGAAACTGACGCTGTGCCCCGTGAGCAAGTCCGCCGTATAGCCTTTCTCCATTTCGATGCGTTCGCCGTTCCACCAGTCCTTGCCGCCGCTGCGGTCAATCTGGGTGTGGTGATCGCCGTCGCCGGATGTCAGTCCGCGAAACTCATCAAAGCCTTGCCGCGTCGGCAACAGCGGGGGTGCGTAGCCTAGGTGCCACTTGCCGAACATGCCGGAAACGTAGCCCGCCTCCCGCAGCCGCTCGGGAAGTGTCACCACCTCAAGCGGCAGACCACCCGGCGACCCCGCCGCGCCGCCCAGCGCCGATTCAAACTGCCGTCCGAACCGCTGCTGATAGAGCCCGGTCAGCAGCGCCGCCCGCGTCGGCGTGCACATCGGCCCATTGCTGTGAAAGTCGGTGAAGCGCAGGCCTTCGGCCGCCATGCGGTCCAGATGAGGCGTGCGGTTTCCCTTGTTGCCGTAGCAGCCAAGGTCGCCGTAACCGAGGTCGTCGGCCAGGATCAGGACAATGTTCGGCTTCGGCTTCGCGCTCTGGCCAGGCAGCAGGGCGGCAGTCGCGAGAAATTCACGGCGGGAAAGCATTGCTCTACTCGACCGCGGCGTTCATCCGCTCCAGTTGCTTCACCAGGAAACCCATGTCCGTGAACGGTTCGCCGCCGGACCGCGCCCAGTGCACGCGGCCTTTTTTATCGATCAGGATGGTCGAGTGGATCTCCATCTCCTCAAAATCGTCGTAGGAGTGGAACCGCCGCGCATTCTCGAACTCCTGGTCGGACAGGATCCGCGCCACCGGCGCGGCGATGCTCTTCAGGCTTTCCGCATTGTCAGCGGGCTTATTGGAACTCACCGCCAGCACCACGGTCTGCAGCCGCTCCCAATCGCTCTTCCTCTTATCGATGTCGCGCAACTGACTCAGGCAATGCAAACACTCCTTGCCCAGATAGAAGACCAGAATCACGTTCCTGCCGCGGTATTCCTCCAACGCCACCGGTTTGCCCTCGTGATCCACCGCCTCTAGCTTCGGCGCGCCGTACGGTTCCCACACCGCCGGCCCGAACTTGCCTAGCGCGACTTGCTGATAGCTGCGCTGCGGCATAGGCGAGACATCGCGCGGTCGCGCCTTGATGCCGGTGGCCTTGGCGCGCTCGAGAAACGGAAGCCCGGCGTCGGCATCGGAGGTGACATGCAGCAGCTGCGCCATCGCATCGGCGGCCTTCTCTTTATCACCCGAAGCCGCCCAAGCCTCCACCAGGCCCGCCCGCGCGAAGCAATCATTCCGCGTCAGCTCCAGCGCCTTCTCATACGACTTCACCGCCAGCGCCGGAGCGCCCGCCTTCAGATACTCCTTGCCCAGCTCGATGTAAAGAACCTGTGGGAAGCTCGGCGGGTCGTTGTCCGACTTCTGCTGCTGGAACTGCTTTGCCGCCGCATCCCCCAGCAGCGCAAGTCCGCGCAGCGAATCGCCCTCCGCCAACGCGGTACGGGCAGCTAGTTCCGCCGCCTGAATCTCGTAGAGCTTTTCCAATCCCTTGTTCTTTTCCAGATCCTTCTTGAGATCCGCGTGCGCCTTGACCGGCTTCACCGCCTTATCGGCTTTGCCCATTCCGAAATGCGCCCGCGCCTCCGCGTAAGCCCGGTGCATCTTGTCGGAGAACGTATCTCGCCAGGGAATCGTGCGCGAATCCAGTAGCTTGTCCCATCGCTCGAACTTGATCAGCGCGCGCGTCATCGCGCGGATACCCTGGGAATGGCTCGAGTATCCGGCATCGGCGTTGAACTTCGGATCGAGTGGCGCGTCGATCAACTGCCTGGCGCCCAGTATCGCCGCATCCGCCATACCCAGTTGCTCCTGGATGTAGCTCAGGTAGTTCCGGTTGTGGCCGTAGTTCCAGTTGTTGAACGGAAAAGCCAGGCGGTCCTGCATGTACTTGATCTCAACGCGGGTGGCCGAGTTCATGCTGATCGCCGCCTCGTGCCACATTCCCACCGTGGCGTAGACGTGGCCGGGCATGTGTAGCGCATGGCCCACTCCCGGCGCGATCTCGCCATACCTACGGCAGCTTTCCAGCGCTTGCTCCGGCTCATGGTAGTTCCAGTTGTGGATGCGGTAGTGATGCGCGCCCGGATGATCCGGCTGCGCGGCGAGAATCTCGCGCACGATGCGCTCGGTCCCGTAACGGTTCTCGCCCAAACCCGACAGCGCCAGCATCGCCCGCGCTTCCATATCGTCCGGATACTTCACCGAGATGGACTCCAGCACCTTACGGTACTCGCCCTCCCGCTCGCGGTAGTCGTCGCCGCGGTCGCGGAGTGGATTCCTCTGGTGCAGCGCCTCCAGCGCTTGAATGTAGAGCCGTTCCCGCTCGCTCACGGACGCCTTTCGCTTGGCCGCCTCCCGCACAAACTCTTCGGACCTTTCCCCGCTTGTCGCCCTCGCCAGGCCCCACCACGCCATCGCGTTGTCCGGCTCCAGCTTCAGGCACCATCGGAACGCCCGCTCGGCTTCGTATTCCCAAAAACTGTGCAACAGCACGATCCCCTGGTTGAACCACTTCTGCACTTCCGGATTCTTCGCGGTAATCGGGAAGGAAACCTGCCCCGTACCCTTCATCTCCCAGGGGCGCGCCCGCGGCCCGCTGTCGAATGCCTCTCCGTGCCGCGAATGGCCCTGTTTGATCTTGTCGGCGGTCTGCTGGCACAGACCAGCAGTCAGGGTGAGAACCAGAAGCAGATACCGCATAGAGTTCTGGGGGGAAGTCTAGCATGCCCGCCTGTGCAGTAAGATGCCTTCATGGAGGCAGCCGCGCCGCAAACCGCCAACACGGACCCGCCTCGACTTGAAACCCGCTCCCGCGGCGGAGTCCTGCTCCGCGCCGGAGTCTTCGCTTTCTTGGCCTTCACCGGGCTGCTGATCTTCACCCCGCTGCTTTCCCCGCTCGGCTATCTGCTCACCGCGGTCTTCAGCACTTTCGCCGCCGGAGCCGTCGCCAACGTCCTGTCCCTCCGCATCTATGAGCGCGCTCATCTAACCGAAATCGGCCTCTTTTGGAACGCCATCTCCGCCCGCCACCTGCTTATGGGATTCGCCGGAGGAGGCGGGGCTGCCGCCCTGATCCTGGCCCCGCCGCTGATGTTCGGCATCGCCACTCTGGCTCCGTCCACGGAACCCACTCCTACGTGGGGAACCTTCGCCTTCGTCACCTTCGTGCTCCTATTCGGCGTCGTCGCCGAGGAGGTGCTCTTCCGCGGCTACGCCTTCCAGGTACTGGTGCCTGTTTTCGGAACATGGGCCACCGTGCTGCCCATGGGCGTGCTGTTCGGTGCGGCCCACTCGACCAACCAGAACGTCACCAACCTTGCCCTGTTCAACACCATGGCCTGGGGCGTCCTTCTAGGCTATGCCGTCCTGCGGAGCGGCGACCTCTGGCTCGCTATCGGTATCCACTTCGGCTGGAACTGGACGCTGCCGCTTTTCGGCGTTGAGGTCAGCGGGTTTAAAATAAAAGTAACGGGCTACGCTTACCGTTGGAGCGTCGGCGAGTTGTGGAGCGGTGGCGAATATGGACCCGAAGCCGGCATCTTATGCTCCGCAGTGCTTCTGGTCATGATCGCCTTTCTCATCAAGGCTCCCATCCGCAGGCAGCATCTTCCGCTGGCAAGTCCGAGGCAGAAGGAACCATGAGACAACCGCGTGGAAAACCCGGTTTGTGGGCCGCGGCCGTAGCCGCCCTGATCCTGCCTTGCCTCGCTTGGGGCGCCGATCCCAAACTCACCGACGAAGACCGCATCATCCTGATCCGAGGCCTCACCGCCGAATACGCCACTGTGAAAGTCTTCCTGCCGCGCTCCAAAAAGCACCTCCCGTTCATGAGCGACGGCAAATACGACAAAAGCGCCTGGAACGAGGCGGGCCGCGAATTCGGCCCCGCCGCGCGCGTCGGCGACTTGGTTCAAATCACCAAGGTCGAATTCGAAAAAGACCAGATCAAGCTGGAATTCAACGGCGGCGTCAAGAGCGGCCGCAAGTGGTACGAACGGATCGAGGTCGGAACAGGAACGCGCACCACGCCCATAGGCCAGGGAGGCACTCCCACCGCCGGCACCAACATTGCCATCGTCTTCCCGAAACACGTACCGCCGATGGACGTCGCCGACGTGAAAAAGATCCTCGATCCGATTCTGGATTTTGAGAAGCGCAGCGCCACCGAGAACTATGTCGAGTCGCTACCCGAGCCGATCCAGGCCGCCATCAAGGAAAAGCGCGCCGTCGAGGGCATGAACAAGGAGCAGGTGATGATCGCCATCGGCCGCCCGCGCCACAAGATGCGTGAAACCAAGGACGGCGAGGAACTGGAAGAGTGGATCTACGGCGAGCCGCCGGGCAAGATCACCTTCGTCACTTTCAAAGGCGACAAGGTGGTGAAGGTGAAGGACGCCTACGCGGGCCTGGGCGGTACCACTGCCGCCCCTCTACCGCCAAGGTAGTAACTACGAGACTATTGCTCCCTCAGCACCTCAGTCGGCTGGATCCGCAGGCATCGGCGGGCAGGTCCAGACGCTGCAAGCAAGCCGACAGCCATCAGGAAGAGAACCACGGCCGGCAGGATGATTGCCTCATTGCCGCGCATGAGATCTTTCCCGATCACGGCTCAAGTGGCCATGCCTAGCGCAGCGCCGGCGCCGAGCTGTCCGAGCACCCTGGAGAAGAGGCTCGCGACGATGCTCTTCCAGTCGGCGCCCAGCGCCATCCGAATCTTGAACCGATTTCAACTCTTCCCGCCAGACCTGGTAGTCGAAGAGGACGCGCCGCTCCGCTTTGCTCGCGGCGGTGTCCCAAACCTCGATCGATACAATGCGGTCTCCTTCCTCGATCGGCAGCGAAACACCGAGGAAGTTGCCGTAAATGACGCTGAAAGCGCCGGCGGCAATCGCTACGGCTACCGCGATGCCGCTTCCTCCAACCAGCGTTAGACCGGGGTACTTGATCAGCATCCGGATGCCGAGCTTGACATCCAACCACCAGGAATCGAGCGCTCTGAACGCCGGCCACATTATGCGGTCACCTCATTCTCCATGACGCGCCAGGCAGGCGGATTATTGTACGACGTCAAGGAAAATCTCCGGACTTCAATGAATGAATGCCCGCCGAGGCTCGCTCAAGCTTCCTGCAAGCTGTTCAGCTGCGCCAGCAGCAATTGCGCCGCCTTCTGCCCCGCCGCCTTCTTGGACGTGTCCTCCGCCCGCTCCGAATAATTCTGCCCGATCCGCGCCTCCACCAGGAACATCTTCTTGTGCTCCGGTCCGGACTCTTTCACAATCACGTAACGCGGCATTGCCAAGCCCATCGATTGCGCCGCCTCCTGCAGCGCGCTCTTGTAGTCCACCACAAGCGATTCATCCTCGCTCTTGCTGGAATCAAAATCCCCCACCACGTACTTCAGCACGAAACTGCGGGCCTGTTCCAATCCTGCATCCATGTACATGGCCGCCAGCAGGGCCTCCAGCGCATCCCCCAGCAGAGCGCGCTTCTCGCGCCCGCCGCTCAGCTCCTCGCCTCTGCCCAGAAACAGGTGCTTGCCAAGCTGGATGCCTTGCGCAACATGGTAAAGATGATTCGCGCTCACCAGATACGCCTTCAGCTTCGATAGCCGCCCCTCGGGAAAGTTCGGGTGACGGCTCATCAGCAGTTCGCTGATGAGGAAACCCAGAATGGCGTCCCCCAGAAATTCCAGCTGTTCGTTGTCTCCGGAGCAGGCGCCCTGGCCCGTGCCGGACTCAAACGCCCGGGACTTGTGCGTCAGCGCGCGGCTCAACAGCTCGCGGTTAACGAAGCGGTAACCAATCCTGGACTCCAGGCCATCCAGATTGTCTTCCATTGTCCGGTTCGACTATTTCTTTTGCGCTTTGCCCGTGGCGGCCTTCAGCTTCTCCTGGGAAGCGAACTGCCGGATCGTCGGGTGGAGATCCTGTTCGGCCAGCAGCGCATCCAGCACCGCGATCGCCTCATCGTACTTGCCCGCCGAGTTGTACACCGAAGCCAGCCGCACCTTGGTGGCGGGATCAGGCGTGGCGCCCATCTCCACCGCCGTCTTGAACTGCGTGATGGCGTCGTCGTACTTCTTGCGCACCATCGCCGAAAGGCCCATCGCTTCGTGCGCCTGCGCCATGAAATCCTTCTTCGCCGCGTCCCACTGCTCATCGGTGATGTCCGGCCGCGGCTTCGGCGCCGCGTTTAGAATCTCCAGTGCTTCCTTGGCGTACTTTTCCGACCTGGCCAGCTTTTCTTCCTTGTCCAGATCGTGCTCACGCGTCCGCTGCGCGATCCCGCTGGCCAACATCAGCATCGAAGCATAGTTTTTCGGGTCCACTTCCAGCGTCCGTTCGGCGTACAGCACCATCTTTTCGAAGTCGTTCATTTCCTGTGCCGATGCAGCCGCAACTTGTAGCGCCACCGCTTTGAACTCCGTGTCGGCGAACTTCAGCAGCAGGTCATCTGCCGCCTTGATCCGCGCCGCGGCGTCCGGCGCCGCAAAGATCGCTTGCACCGCTTCCATTTCTTTCTGCGACTTCGCCTGCGGCTGCTTCTGCCCCTGAGCGTAAGCGGCCGACACCAAAGCCATGCACAACATCAACAAACCAAGCTTCTTCATGAAAACTCCTTCCCTCTACTTTACCTTTCCCTGCAGGCCTTTTTCCGCCGCCTGGCGCGCCTGCGCCGATGCCCCTTCCACGGTCAAAGCCTCCCGGTAGCGCCTCGCCGCCGCATCCGGGTCCCCCATCGCCTCCGCCAACCGGCCAAGATACACCAGCGTCCAGGATTTCTCCGCCGGCGGCGGCTCCAGTTCCAGCGCCTGTTCGAACATCTTCAATGCCAGCTCCGGGTCGCGGCTCAAAGCCGCAATGCGCCCCAAACCATAGTAGCCGCGGGCGCGCACGCTGCGCTCTTGCCCCGCATCAGCCGCCTTCAGGAACAGCTCGCGAGCCTTTTCCAGCTCCCGTTTCTGATACAGCTGCTCGGCATCTTCCAGGCCCTTCTCTGCCGGTAGCGGTGGAGGCGGCGCGGGCGCCGCGCGCACCTTCCGCACCCGCTTGGCGCGCGCAAATTCAAGCTTGTCCAGCCGCACCGCTTCCTTCCTGAGATCGATGGCTTTGATCAGCTCAGGAAAATAAAACCGCATTGCCTGTTCCTGCTTTTCATACAACGGCAGTTGTTCCGCGAAGTGAGCCGTCATCACGAAGCCCTCGCCCATCGCCTCATCCACCATCGCTTGCCGCCGCGCCAGTGGAGCCAGCCGCGACTCAATTGCACGAATCAGGCTGCGCGTGGCCAGCAACAGGAAATCGTCCTTGAAATGATCGGCCAAGTGCGGCGCGCCTTGCGCGTAATCGATCAACCCGCGGTTCGGCTCCAGCTTGTCCTGGTTGTTGGTCACCAGCTGATCCAGCATGTAATGCAGATAAGCCTGCCGGATCTCGTTGTGGTGAACCTCAGCCGATGGTGTCACCACAAGAAAATAGTCGTTGAAGTAGGTGCGCACGTGCGTCTGGTTCGGCGCCCCCAACAGGTCCACCAGAATCTGGAACCGCTTGCCCGGATACATGCCCGTCGAAGGCGCGCGCAGATAGGCCGACACCTCCAGCACCGCTTTTGATGCCGGCTCATGATAACGCGCGATCATCTCCTCCAGCGCCGGCTGCGAACGCCGCCATAAATCCTCGATACCCGCCTGCTCATAAAACGTCTTCAACAACGGCGCGAACTCCTTCAGCGATGCCACGTCCGGCGGCAGCTGATACTCCGGGTACCGGAACGCGAAGCTGGGCGGATCATCCACCAACAAGCCATAGGAAATGTACAGTTGCAGTTCCAGTACAGCGTTCTCCTGCCGGTGCTCCCGCCGGAAATCGCGGATCTTGTCGAGCACCGCCGGATTGCGGCGCGCGATCTCCTCACGAATCGCTTTCCGCAATGGATGCGCCCACGAGCTATCCATGCCATCGTCATAGCCCGCCGCATTGATCGCCGCCAGCACGGTGAATAGCGCCTGGCTCGCGTCGAGTTGGGCGCGCTCCTGCGGCCTCGGACGGTTCGCCTGCGCCAAGGCAAGAAATGGCAGCACAACCGCCAAGGCGGCTCTCGCAACTGGATTGAGCGTGCGGGTTGTCAAGGGAAGTACCAGTCTATCAGCGGTTATGTTACCCTTTCCGGCGTGAGGCGGCTGTTCATCCTTGTGCTGGCTCTCGCCGGCACCGCGCCGGCGGTGGACTGGGCGCTGTTCCGCTCCGAACCCATCGAGGTTCTCTCGAACACAGAAAAGGACGCACGCCAAGTGCTGGCCACGTTTGACCAGACGCTCTGGCTGACCGCGAAGTTGCTCGGCCGCGAGGAAATCAAGCCGCTCTGGCCCATCCGGCTCATTGTGGTCCAAGCCAATCGGGGCAACTCTCCCTATAAATCGGAGAAGCTTGCACCACGGCGCGACGCCTACACCGCGGGCCTGCTGGCCGGGCAGCCTGTTCCCACCGCGCTGCTGCGCGACTTCGTCACCCTGCTGCTTCGCGACGACACCCCGCCGCTGCCTGCCATCATCGAAAACGGCCTCATCACCGCCCTATCGCACGTGGAGGTGGATGGCAACAAGATCACCGTGCTGGCGCCGCCGGCGGCCCAACGCAACAGAGATTGGGCCCGCATCCGCCTGTTCGCCCTGGATGAGGAATACATGGGCCGGGCTCGTGTGTTCTTCTCCAACCTCCACAACGACTCCGGCCTCGAAGTCGCTTACCGGAACTCCTTCGGCAGCGGCCAGCAGGAAATGGAAGACATTCTGAATAGCTACTTCGCCGCCGGCCAGTTCCTTCCGGAAACCATCGCCGGCAAGCCCCTCAACCCCGAGCGCGACTACCGGCCGCGTGCGGTTGACGCACAACGTGCACAAGTTCTGCTGGCCGATCTGCTGGAAGGCGCTGAGGCTCGAAAAATGTACCAGGGCGTGCTCAATGCCGGCAGCAAGGACCCTGACGCCTTCGACGGCGCCGGTCTCCATGCGGAGGCGGTCGAGAACGGCAGCAAGAACGCGCTGGCTTGGCTGCGCCACGGGCTTGCTCTCAAAGCGCCCCCCAAAGCCCGTGAGGCCTTTCAGCGCGCCGCACAGCTCAACCCGCGCTGGCCTGAGCCTCATCTCCGCCTGGGCGATCTTGAGCCGACAGCCGGCCGCCGCTACCCCTACTACAAAAAAGCCGCCGAGCTCGACCCGCGCAACACCGCCCTATGGGAAAAACTCGCCGAAACCCAGCTGGAGGCGAAGGACTTTGACGGCGCCGGCCTGAGCTTTCGCACCGCCGCACGCACCGCCACCACCGAGCAGGAGCGCGAACGCCTGCAGGCGCGCCAGCGCGAGTTTGAAAAGCGCCGCATCGATCTCGAGATCGCCGAGCGCCGCCGCCAGGAAGAGGAAAAGCAGAAAGAGCTCGAGAAACTGCAGGAGGAAGCGCTGGCCAACATCCGCGCCGCCGAAGACCGCGCACGCGCCGCATCCGGAGGCGCCGCCCCCGCGAAAGTCGTCGAATGGTGGGACGGTCCGCGTCCCTCGGGCTCTGCCACGGGTGTGCTTGAGCGCGTCGACTGTCTCCAGGGCCGGCTCCGCCTCGCCCTTCGCACGCCGGACTCCAAGCTCACTCAATACCTCATTCCCGACCCTTCCAAGATCGTGCTGGCCGGCGGCGGCGAACACTCACTCGGCTGCGGCGCGCAGAAGCCTCCGCGCCGCCTCAAGATCGACTACATTCCAAAACCTGATGCCAAGCTGGCCACCGCCGGTGAAGTCGCCGTTATCGAATTCCAATAACTCATGCAGACAGATGACCGTTACCGCTGGGTGGCCATGGTTGTGTTCACGCTGGCCGCTTCTCTGAGTTTCCTCGACCGCCAGGTGCTGGCCGCGCTCGCCCCCACCATCAAGACCGAATTCGCCATCTCGAACAAGGAGTACGGCTACCTGCTCGCCGCCTTCTCCTTTACCTACGCCCTCGCGGCGCCCCTCGCCGGCTGGTTTATTGACCGCGTCGGGCTGAACCTGGGCATCAGTCTGTCGGTTGGTTTCTGGTCGCTCGTCGGCATCGCCACCGGCTTCGTCGGCGGCTTCCGCTCCTTGCTCTTCTGCCGCGGCGCTCTCGGGCTCACCGAATCCGGTGGCATCCCCGCCAGCGGCAAGGCAGTTGCCATCTACCTTCGGCCGCAGGAGCGCGCTCTCGGCTCCGCGTTCGGCCAAATCGGCATCTCCATCGGCATGGTCGGCGCTCCGGTGCTGGCCAGCGCGCTAGCCATCCGCTACGGTTGGCGCTCGGCCTTTGTCGTCGCCGGACTGCTTGGCTTCGTCTGGATTCCCGTCTGGCTGTGGGTCTCCGCGCGCATCCCCGCGCAGGCGGCGGAACCGCCGAAGCCCGGGGAAGGCATCCGCCAGATGGCCACCGACCGCCGCCTGTGGGGTCTGATCTTCTCCAACATGCTGGTGATGACCATCTACAGTCTGTGGATGAACTGGACCACCGTCTTTTTGGTGGAGACGCAGGGCCTCACACAAGAGCAGGCAAACTTGCGCCTGGCCTGGATACCGCCTCTTTTCGCCGCGCTCGGCGGGCTGACCGGCGGCGCTATTTCGCTCCGCTTCGCTTCCGCCTCTTCCAACCTGCCTGCCGCGCGCATGAAAGTGGCTCTAATCGCCGCGATTGCGTTGCTTGCCACCGCCGCCGCTCCGCAGCTCGACAATGAACTGTTTGCCACCGCCGCCATCTGCTGGAGCTTCTTCTGGGCCGTCGCCTTCAGTGTCAACCTCTATGCGCTGCCCATCGACTACTTCGGCCCCGCCCGCGCCGCCTCCGGCATTGCCGCCCTCACCTTCGCCTACGGCGCCATGCAGACGGTTTTCTCGGCGGTCGTCGGCGAGCTGATCGTCAAACACGGTTTCGCCCCTGTCTGTACCGTGATCTCGGTATTTCCGTTGGCCGCCTGGGCCGTGCTGCGGATCACAGGGCGCGCCCGGTGAGCTGGCGCGCGGTCCTGATGAAACTCTGGTTCAGCCTCCGCGGTGTCGATCCCGAGGCGGTTGTTGTCTGCTACGCCACCGGCGATGATGGCCTGTTCCGCTCCATGACCGAGGAGGCCCGCCAACTCATCCCGGATCGCCGCCATTACCTGGTCCACATCGGAGAATCGGATCCAACCCGGAACCTGATCGGCCTGCGCGGCGGAACAGCCGGCGACCTGTACCTGCAACTGCGCCACGCCCTGCGCGGGCTGCGCGTCGGCATGGCCCCGGTGCTGTTCACCGGCGACTCCCGTCACCACTCGCTGCGCGCCGCCGCATTTCTCTTTTCCCCCACGCGAATCCTCGCCTACAATTCGCGTCTGGAACGGCACCATCTCCAACTCCGCTGCGCCCTCGCCAGCCTGCTCTTCTTCCTAGGGGTTCCGCTCGACCGCATTTGGCTGCGCCCACGCGGCTGGCCCGGCCGGCGGGAACGTTCCACTACTCCCGACACGGTGGAGATTCTCGAAGGCCGCCCCACCTCCCCCTCCCGTGCCCAGGTTTCCGTGCTCAGCCCCTACGTCCCCTACCCGCTATCTCATGGCGGCGCGGTTCGCATGTTCCACCTGCTGCGCGAAGCTGCCATCACCCACGACATCTTCCTCTTCGCATTCATCGAAGATGACAAACCCGCTGATCTGACGCCGCTGCTCGCCTTCTGCGCCCGCATCACCCTCGTCCCCAAGCCACGCTACCGCGAGCCGCGCTGGGCCAGTCTTGATCCCCCGGAAGTCTGCGAGTACCGCTCCCCCGCCATGCAGCACGCGCTTCAAGCCGCACCTCGCCCCCTGCAAACCGAGTACACCCAACTTGCCTCCTACGGTGGCGATATTCTCGTCGAGCACGACATCACCTTCGACCTCTTCCTCCAGGTGCACAACCGCCGGCAAACTCTCTCCTGCGCCTGGGACCTGTGGCGCTGGCGACGCTTTGAGAGCCGCGCACTCCGCAACGCCCGCATTGCCGTCGTCATGTCGGACAAGGACGCCGCCCTAAGCCAGCACCCCTGGGCCACCGTCATTCCCAATGGCGTCGATCTCCAGCGCTTCACGACCGTGCCGGAACCCGGCGGCTGCCGCATTCTCTTCATCGGTTCCTTTCGCCATTTCCCTAACGTGGGCGCCTTCCGCTTTTTCCTTGGGGAAGTATGGCAGCGGCTGCGACAGGCGCTGCCCGAGGCCGAATTCACTGCCGTCGCCGGCCCCGATGCCGCCTTGTATTGGCCTGAACGGGCGCTTCCCTCTGCCCCGGGACTCCAGCTGCTTGAGTTCGTTGCTGACGTCAAACCGCTCTATGAACGCGCCAACCTCGTTATTGTCCCCACGCTCGTCTCCGCCGGCACCAACATCAAGCTGCTGGAAGCCATGGCCATGGAGCGCGCCGTTGTCTCCACCTCCAGCGGCTGCGCCGGTCTCGGGCTCCGCCACGCAGAGTCGGTCTGGATCGCCGACAGTCCCGATGATTTCCTGGAGGCTTGCCTCACGCTGCTTCAAGATCAAACTCTTCGACGCTCCCTGGCCGCCAACGCAAGGCTTCTCGCCGAACAACGCTTCAGCTGGCGCCGGCTCGGCGCGCTCCAGCGCGATCTGCTCCGCCAGCTGGCCCCGCCGCCCGTCGTCATCCGCCCAGCCGAACCCGCCGATCTCCACGCCATTGCCTCCCTCCAAGCCGCAAGCCCAGAAGCCTCCACCTGGGACCCTGCAAGTTATCTGAACCAGCAATGCCTGCTTGCCGAGTTTGAGAACCGTCCCGCCGGCTTCGCCGCATTCCGCCAAACCGCGCCACGTGAATGGGAGCTTCTTAACCTCGCCGTCAACCCCGATTGGCGGCGTCAGGGAATGGGCAGCCAGTTGCTTGCCGCCGTCCTGGAACAGATGGAAGGGGAAATGTTTCTTGAGGTAAGAGCCTCGAATATCGCCGCCCAAACGCTCTATCGCCGCTGCGGATTTCAGGTTACGGGACTACGGCCCGGGTACTACGAGAATCCCCCGGAACCGGCTATTGTGATGCGGCTGAGATTTTGTTAAGGTTTATACGGGAACGGTTCCCCCCAGGGAGACCGCAACCACTTGTCAGATAGCACGATGGCATTTTCGATCACCCACCGAGCCATAATCCTCAAAGACCCAAGACTCGGCGTGGCGACCTTACTACCCCAAGGAGGCTTACGCTCATGGAGAAATTGCGCGAAGAGGAACTGAAGGCGCATCTGTTGAAAAGCGACGAGGAGTTCCGGTCACTGTCGGAAAAGCATTCCGAATATGACCGCATCCTCACTGACCTGGAATCCAGGCATCATCTCACCGAAGATGAGCAGTTGGAAGAGGTCCGTTTAAAGAAGCTCAAGTTGCACGCCAAGGATCAGATGCGGCAGATCATTAGCCGCCATTTGACCGAACAGGTAATGTAGCTTCAGCAGGTGCGCAGTTAGATCTGCGTGAACTATTCAGGGCCCGGCTGGTGTTGACCCAGCCGGGCCTTTGCGTTAGGCTATCACCTTCCCGCCACACGCGTTGCGATACCCTGGAACGATTCGAAAGGAGCTCGATGGACAGCTCAAAGCTGGAGAAGTTCGCGCGGGGCATGGGGCGGGCCGTTCCGGATGCCATCACGGCATCCATCATGCTGATGCTTGTTCTGTGTGGCGTCGCCGTCGCTCTCGGCAACACCGCGTCGCAAACCGTCGAAGCCTACTACAAGGGTCTCTGGATGCTGCTCCCGTTTACGATGCAGATGACCCTCATCATTGTGCTCAGCGCCGTGCTCGGCGCCACTCCGATGTTCCGTCGCGCCATCGTCGCCCTTTCGCGCCTCCCTTCCACGCGCAACCAGGTGGTCATCCTCGCGGTGGCTGTCAGCGCCGCCGCCGCTTATCTCTACTGGGGACTCGGCATCGCACTCAGCCCGATTGTCGCCGTCTACTTTGCGCGTGAGGCCGAACGCAAAGGCCTCAAGATCGACTTTCTCTTCTTTCTTGCCGTGATCTGGGCCGCCAACGCAGTCTGGCAGTTCGGCCTCTCGGCCTCCGCTCCGTTGCTGGTGGCCACGCCCGGACATTTTCTGGAGAAAGAAATCGGCATCGTTTCCCTGAAGACTACCATCTGGTCGCCGGCCGCCCTCGTACACGAGGTTGTCTTTTTGGCTGCCGTCATGATCGCCGGATGCTGGCTGATGCCCTCAAAATGCCGGCCTGTTTCCGAATTCCCCGGCACTAGCGTCCTGTTGGAACCAGGGCCCGCCGAACTCGCAGCCCCGCAGTCCTTTTCCGAACGTGCCGAGCGCAACAGCTTCTGGACCGTTGTTCTCAGCGCCGCGCTCTGCGCATGGCTCTGGTTCCATTTCATCGCCAAGGGCGCCAGCCTCGATATCAATTCCCTGAACACTACGCTGCTACTGGCCTGCCTGCTGCTGCACGGCAACGTGCATTCCTTCACGCGCGCTCTTCAGAAGGCGGCCTCCACGGGTTGGGCCGTGATGGTCGTCTATCATCTTTACGCCGGCGTCGCCGGGCTTGTCCAGTTCACCTCCACCGGCGAAAGGCTTGCCGGTCTTATCTCCCACATCGCCACCCCGCTCAGCTTCCCAGTGCTCACCGCCGCCGTCAGCGCCGTCTTTGCCATCTTTATTCCTTCCAGCGGCGGCCAGTGGGCCGTGCAAGGCTATGTGACCTCCAAAGTGGCCGAGTCGGTCGGTGTCTCTGTGCAGCGGGGCATCCTCAGCCTGAGCGTAGGGGATCACATGGGCAACCTCACCTCCCCCTTCTGGTATGTCGTCGTCGCCGGTATCACCAACGTCGACTTTCGCGGATTCTTCGGCTACGGGCTGATTTTCGCCGCCATCTGGTTCCTCATTGGAAGCGTGGTGTTCACGTTTCTGCCGTGCTAGCCAGTATTGAAGTGCGGGGAATAGAACTTCACTTGCATGCACACGCTTCCTATTTCCGTTATCCTCTGCTAAGGTAATCCCATAACAACCGTTTGCCGGCTTACATTGGCTGGTGAAATTGCATAGGAGGAGATTAGATTCGTTGCCTTGCTGAGCATCGCTGAAGTTCCCTGGCCACGAAAAGCCTGAGATGCCCTTGCTTTCGGTCATCGTTCCCGTATTCGGCAAGCCCGAATCCATCGAAGCTTGCCTTGCCAGTGTCCGCGGCTCCAGCTTCCAGGATTATGAACTGCTGGTAGCCGATGACGGTTCCCCGGATGCCGAAGGTCTCTCCCAAATCGCCGCCCGCCACCATGCCCGCCTCGTTCGTCTTCACACGCGCAGCGGTCCTGCCGCGGCCCGCAACGCGGCGGCAGGAGTAGCCGCCGGCGACGTTCTCGTCTTTCTTGATTCCGACGTAACCGTGCATCAAGATACGCTGGCGCGTTTTGCGGAGGCGTTTCATAGTGATCCCGAACTCGACAGCATCATGGGCTCCTACGACACCACGCCAAAAGTCCGCGGCGTTGTCGCCAGCTTCCGCAATCTTCTCCACGCCTACGTTCACCACCGATCCTCTCGCAAGGCCGGCACCTTCTGGACTGGCTGCGGCGCGGTTCGCCGCCACCGGTTTCTGCAACTCGGCGGCTTCGACGAAACCTATCGCCGCCCCTGCATTGAGGACGTCGAGTTCGGCGTGCGCCTTGCACAGGATGGCGGCCGCATGCAGCTGGACCCCGCCATCCAGATCACCCACCATAAGCAGTGGAGCCTCGCCGGCATGATCCGGACCGATCTCATCGATCGCGCGCTCCCCTGGACCGAGCTGATGTTCCGTCACGGGCTACCGACCGACCTCAATTTCCGCTGGCGGGACCGCATCACCGCATTTATCGCCGTTCTCATTCCCTTTCTCACTCTCCTCAGCCTCCTCCACGGCGGTCTGCTGACGCTGTTTTTGCTTTGCTCGCTTGCGGGTGTTTGCCTTCTCCAGCTTTCTTTATTCCGGTTTCTCGTCCGGCATCGAAGTGTCGTTTTCGCCGCCGCCAGCTTCCCCCTCTACATCACCCATCTGCTCACCGGCGCCACTGGTTTTGCTGTTGGCCTGGTGCGCGGAGAGGCCAAGCGTGACAAGTGGTTCCTTCCGTCAGCGCTGCTGCTGGCTACGTTGATCTTCGGGGTCATCCAGATCGGTGGCGGAGCCTATCAAGGCGAGTTCGATGGCTATCCGGATGAAGCTTCACATTTCATGACGGGGCTCATGATTCGAGACTATCTGCTCCAATGGCCGCCCTCGAATCTCGTATCGTGGGCGGAAAAGTACTACCTCCACTACCCGAAAGTGACCTTCGGACACTGGCCGCCGGTGTTCCACTCCATGGAAGCCGTGCTCTGGCTCTTCGTTCCTCCTTCCCGATCCTCGGTACTGATCCTGATCGGATTGGCGGGGCTCGCCACCGCTCTGCTGTTCTATCGCATAGCCCGCAGCATCGTCCCTCCTCCCGCCGCACTTTTCGCCGCCTGTGTCCTTGTGGCCGGGAAGGATTTCCAGTTTGCCACCAACTTGGTCATGGCGGAGATGCTCTCCTTCCTCTTGTTCACACTTTTCCTCGACGCGCTGATCCGCTTTCTCCGCACACAGGGAACTCGCCATGCCTTCCTTCTCTGCCTTTGGTGCAGCCTCGCCCTGTGGACCAAGGGTACGGGTGTCATCCTGATTCCGGCCGCTGCATTGGCGCCGCTGATCCTGCGCCAATTCGAGCTTCTGAAACGTCCCGGCTTCCTGGCGCTGCTCGCGGCGGGATTGATCCTGCCCGGCGGTGCCTGGTACCTGTTCCAGCAACTGGCATTCGACCCCATCGCGCCCTGGGCCGGAATGAAACCGGGTCTCCCCTGGCCCATCGAAGTGCTGGTCCATACCACAGGTTCCGGTCTGCTGGCCTTTGCGGCCATCGCCGTCTTCCTGACCTTCTTTAGCCGGCTTCCAGTTGCCGCCGCTTCGGCCGCGATGCTGTTGTCGATCATCGGCACGTCCTATTTCGTACGCGCGATCAGCGAGCCAAGACACTACATGATGGTCATGCCGGCCATCCTGCTCCTGAATATCGTTCTTATCCGCCATATTCTGAGCCTGTCCCTGCCGGCTCCCCGTGTGGCTGTCGCCGCACTGCTCACGGTCATCTCCCTGGCGCCATACCCGTGGCAGCTTTACCGCCAGAATTCGGCTGGCTACAAGGATATCATCGCCAAGCTTCCCGACAAACCCTCACGTCACTTCGTATCCGGATCAGTTGGATGGTCCGAGGGCGGTTATATTGTTTTCTCCAGCCTGGATGAAGTGCGTCCGGCAAGCGTCTTTGTCCGCGCCTCCAAATTGTTTACCGCCAACAAACCCCGATTAATCAAAGACCGGTCTCCAGTGACCCAAGAAGTTCTCGATCAGATTCTGGAAAACCTCGCGATTGAGACCATCTTGCTCGCCGATCACCGCGGCCGTGAAACACTCCCTTATCACAAGCTTCTCAAGGAAACACTTCAGAACCATCCCAGCTGGCGGCCATGCGCGCAATCCGGCCTTATGCAGGCATACTGCCGCCAGCTTCCTCCGCGCCTGCCTCGCGAACCGCATCAGATTGACCTCCGACGCCGTATCGGACGCATTCTGAGGGAAGATCTCTCCAATGGAGACGGAGACGGCGCCTCTCCCTAGCAGTCCGTCCTCGCTATAATCAATGCCGATGAACAGGCAGATCTTGCTCGCGGCACGTCCGGTGGGTTGGCCAAGGGAGAACGATTTCCAAATGGTGGAGACGCCCATGCCGGAACCGGGCGAGGGAGAAGTGGTGGTGAAGGTGATGTTCCTCTCGGTTGATCCCTACATGCGCGGGAGGATGAGCGAGGCAAAGTCATACGCCGCCCCGGTGGAAATCGGCGGCGTCATGACCGGAGGCGGAGTCGGCCAAGTGGTGGCATCACGCCACCCCAAATACTCCGAGGGCGACATTGTCGAAGGAATGACGGGTTGGCAGGAATATGCCTGTCTAAACGGCCGTGGCGTGCGCAAGATCGATCCCGCCCTGGCGCCGGTATCGACGGCGCTCGGCGTTTTGGGGATGCCCGGACTGACCGCCTACTTCGGCCTCTTCGACGTTTGCGCGGCGAAGGCCGGGGAGACGGTGGTTGTCTCCGGCGCGGCTGGCGCGGTGGGCTCCCTTGTTGGCCAGATGGCAAAAATGCACGGTTGCCGGACGGTGGGAATCGCCGGCGGCGACGATAAGATCGCCTGGATCACAGGCGAGCTTGGGTTTGACGCCGGCTTCAACTACAAGACTTCGGGGAACTACCGCGAGAGTCTGAAAGCGCAGTGTCCGGACGGCGTCGATTGCTACTTTGACAATGTCGGCGGGCCTATATCGGACGCGGTGCTGATGCAGATCAACCTCCGCGGGCGCATCGCCATCTGCGGGCAGATTTCGCAGTACAACCTGGAGAAGCCGGAGATGGGCCCGCGCCTGCTGGGCCAGCTCATCGTCAAGCGCGCGAGGATGGAAGGCTTCCTGGTGTTGGACTACGCCGAGCGCTTCCGGGAGGCGCTCACGCAAATGGCGCAATGGCTGAGGGAAGGCAAGCTGAAATACCGCGAGCAGGTCGAGGAAGGCCTCGAGAACACGCCGCGCGCGTTTCTGAACATGATGCGCGGCGGAAACACCGGCAAGCAACTGGTGCGCGTCAGCCGGGACTGATGCGTGGCAGCAGCATGTAGGTGGCAAAAGCGGCGGCCACCAGCTTGCCTCGGTCGTCGGTGAGGTCGACGCGGCCGACGACCAGCGTCTTGCCCACGCGTATCAGGCGCGAACGGGCGCGCAGCTTCTTGCCAGCGACCGGCAGGAAGTAGTTCACCTTCAGCTCCACGGTGGTGGTGGGACGCTGGCCGTCAAAGTGGTTGTGGATGGCGATGCCGACGGCGACGTCGGCGAGCGTGGCGGTAACTCCACCGTGCAGCACGCCGGCCAGATTCATCAGATCGGGCCGCAGCGGGCATTCGATGGTGACGCCGTCGCGGTGGCGGCGCGCCACTTTCAAACCGAGAAGACGATTGAAGGGCATACGGGGGATCAGGCTGCGCAGAAGTTGAAGAGAGGCCAAACCTCGATTATAGAGCGGGTTGCGGTGGTGGTATGATGCCAAGCTTGGACCTGACCCTTACTGCTCAACAACAGAAGTTTCGCGAGGATCTGCGCCAGTGGCTGGCATCCAGCGGGCTGGAAAGCTGGCGCGCCGAGATGGCGCGAAAGAAGACGCTGGAGGAGCGCTTTGCGCACTCGCTCACCTGGCAGAAGAATGTGTTTGAGGGTGGCTGGGCCGGCGTCGCCTGGCCCAAGGAATATGGCGGGCGCGGAGCCACGCTCATGGAGCAGGCGATCTTCCTGGAGGAGATGGCGCGTGCGCAGGCGCCACCGCTGGCCAACGTCATCGGCATCGGGCTTGTCGGGCCTACCATCATCGCCTGCGGAACCGAGGAGCAGAAGAAGCGGTTCCTGCCCGGGATCCTGAGCGGCAACGAGATCTGGTGCCAGGGTTTCTCCGAACCGGGCGCGGGCTCCGATCTGGCGGCTCTCACAACCAGTGCGCGCCGCGACGGTGATTACTTTGTCGTCAATGGCCACAAGGTTTGGACCAGTTTCGGCTGGGTGGCCGATTGGAACGCAATGCTTGTGCGCACCGATGCGGAGGCGGCCAAGCACAAGGGACTCACCTACCTGCTGATCGATATGAAGAGCCCAGGCGTGAAGGTGCGTCCGCTGCGGCAGATGACAGGCGAGAGCGAGTTCACAGAAGTGTTCTTCGACGATGTCCGCGTCCCGGCGGCCAATGTGCTCGGCGATGTGAACGACGGCTGGCGCGTCGCCATCAGCACCCTCATGCATGAGCGCAACACGCTGGGCGCAAGCCTCCACATCACCTTCGCGCGCCAGTTCCGCCAGCTTGTCGAGCGCGGCCGGACTGTCATGAAAAACGGCAAGCCCGCGCTGGAAGATCCTGTCATCAGGCAGAAGCTGGCGCAGTGTTATGCCGAGATCGAAATCTTCCGCCTCACGCAGATGCGCGCGCTGACAAGGGTGGACAAGAGCGGCGTCCCGGGACCGGAAGGATCGATCCTCAAGATGTTCTGGAGCGAGTACAACCAGCGGTTCCAGCAGGTGGCCAGTGAACTGCTCGGCCCCTATGCGCAGCTGACCGAGGAGTGCCCGGATGCGCCCGACGGCGGCCAGTGGGCTTACGGCTTCCTGCGGACCCGCGGCAATACCATCGAGGCCGGCACCAGCGAGATCCAGCGCAACATCGTCGCGCAATTCGTGCTGGGACTGCCCAAGAGTTACTAAGCCATGCGATTCGAACTGTCCGATACACAGCAGCTGCTCAAAAGCTCGGCGCGGAAGTTCCTTCAGAAGGAATGCCCGATGGCGGAGGTCCGCCGCATCATGGAAACCCCGGCACCATACGATGCCAACCTGTGGCGGCAGATGGCCGAGCAGGGCTGGACGGGAATCCTGTTCGCGGAAGACTACGGCGGCATGGGGCTGGGGATGGTGGAGACCGCGGCAATGATGGAAGAGATGGGTCGCGCTCTGCTGCCCGGACCTTTTCTGGCAACCGTGCCGATGGCAGGAGTACTTCTGGATACCGCAGGTAATGAAGAACTGAAGAAGATTTACCTGTCGCGGATTGGCTCCGGAGAGTCACGCGCCGCCGTGGCTGTCCAGGAGGAGGATGCCGCCTGGGGCTGGCAACAGGTTCAGCTGTCCGCATCGGGCGGGGGCGATGCCCTACGCCTGCATGGTTCCAAGCGCTTCGTGCAGGACGCCGGGGTGGCCGACTTCCTGCTCGTGGTCGCACGCGGCGGTCGCGGCTTGACGCTGGCCCTCGTCGAACGGGCAGCGGAAGGACTCTCTGTTCAGCCAATGGCAGGGATAGACTTGACCAGGCGCCTGTATAGCGTGCAGTGCAACGCCACGCCGGCCGTGTTGGTGGCAACGGGAGAGGCGGCTGAACGGGCTCTGGAACGCATGTCCCTGCTGGCAAACGCGGCGCTGGTAGCCGAGATGCTCGGCGGCATGCAGCGTGTTCTCGAAATCAGCGTCGAATACGCCAAGACCCGCAAGCAGTTCGGCAAACCGATCGGCCAGTTTCAAGCGATCCAGCACAAGTGCGCCGATATGGTGCTGATGGTGGAGGCCCTGCGCTCGGCCGCCTACTACGCTGCCTACGCCATTGACCACGGGCTGGAGGAGGCGCAGGCCGCCGTTTCCACCGCCAAAAGCTACGCCAGCGAGGCTTACCGCGAGGTAGGCAATCACGGCATTCAGATTCACGGCGGCATGGGCTTTACCTGGGAAAGCGATCTGCACCTTTACTACCGGCGGGCCAAGGCTTCAGAGATTCTCCTTGGCGATGCCGCATGGCATCGCGAGCAGATCGCCCGGCTAGTTTTGGACTAGCGGCGGTATGGATAGCAGATACGTGGTGAGGTTGTCCATGTCGCGTGGACGCAGGCGGTAGGGAGGCATCACCGAACCCGGCGAAAGCTTCTGCGGCTCCAGGAAATGTTCAATGATCCATTCCTTGGACCGGCGGCGGCTTAGACCATTGAGTATTGGACCCAGCTTCATGCCGACGCCGTTCACCTGGTGGCAGGCGCCGCAGCGGTGCTGCTGATAGAGCATGGCGCCGTCGACGGCGAAAGCCGGAGCCGATTGCAGGGCTTCGGCATTGGCCGGAGTGAGTTTCAAAAGAAACGCGGCCAGCGCGTTGAGCTGTGAGTCGCTCAGTTGCACGGGCGGCATGGGGCTCCCGGGAACCATCAGCTGCGGGCGCTTGAAGTGCGCGATCATCCAAGCGGCGTCCTTGCGGATGGCCATGGATGTGAGGTCCGGACCCACGGCGGTCCCGGAGGTGCCGATCTTGTGGCAGCCCGAGCAGTTCTCCCGCCGGAAGTAACCGATCCCGGCCAGTTCTTCCGGCGAAAGCTGCTGCCACTCGGCAACGGCGGCCTCCTCATCCAGCAATTCTATTCCCGCGGGGGTGGAGACGATGGCGGCGGCGGTGAGCCCTCCCCAACCGAATGCGGCCAGGGAAAGCGCAGCGGCGGCTATCGTCCGGCGGCGCAGCGCGACAAGCTTGCCGCGGTCGATGAAGGGAACCAGTAGCAGCCCCAAGACGGCGAGCGAAGGCAGTACGACGGCGCCAAAGATCTCCAGCGGCCCCTCAAACAGCTTCAACAGCTGGAACAGAAACAGGAAGTACCATTCCGGGCGGGGGATGTAGGAGGTGTCAGTGGGGTCGGCCAGCCGGCCGAGCGGAGCCTGCACCGCCACCGCCATGACGAACAGAATCACGAAGGCGGCGAACATCGCGATTGTGTCCTTGTAGACCTGGCCCGGGTAGAACTTTCTTGTGACCTGTTCGTCCGGCAGGGGAGTCACGCCATGCTTACGCACCAGGTAAACGTGCAGTCCGATCAAAATCAGCGTCACCGGCGGCAGCAGCATGACATGCAGCGCGTAAAAGCGTGCGAAGGTCACCACGCCCACCGGGCCTTCACCTCCCATCAGCCTGCTGATGTAGGGCCCAAGCAGCGGGGCTTTGGCGGCAATCTGCGTGGTCACCACCGTGCCCCAATAGGCGCGGTTATCCCAGGGCAGCAAGTAGCCGGTAAGCCCGTAGGCGAGCGTCAGCAGCAGCAGAACCACGCCGAGCATCCAGGTGGCTTCACGTGGCTTCTTGTACGCGCCCCACAGAAACACCTGCGCCATATGCAGCACGACGACGATGATCATCATGCTCGCGCCCCAGTGATGCAGGTTGCGGATCATCCTGCCGCCTGTAAGCTCGCTGATGATATAGCGCAGGCTGTTGTAGGCGTCGCCCGGCGTGGGCGCATAGTTGAAGGCCAGCAGGATCCCGGTGAAGGCCTGCAGCAGGAACAGAAACACCGCCACGCTGCCGAATACCTGATGCCATCCGCTGGAGGCCGGGATCTCCTCGTAGAGAAAATTCCTTACGGCGGTCTCCACGCCGGTGCGATGGTCCAGCCATTCAATAATCTTGCGGCGCATGAATCAGGCGACAGGCCCCAGCAGCAGCTTGTTGGATTGGATGCGGACCTGGTAGCGGTCCAGCGGCCGCGGCGCGGGACCAGCCAGCACCGTGCCGTCGATGGAAAAGGCCGAGGTGTGGCAGGGGCAGATGAAATTCTGTTTCTGCTCATCCCAGTGATAGGCGCACCCAAGATGCGTGCATTGCGGAGCCAGCGCCACCACGGAGCCGTCGGGCATGCGGGACACCCACGCTGTCGCCTTCTCACTCATGATCTTCCAGCCGTCCTTACGGTTGCGGCGGAAGATTTTTTCCTCCGGAGCTCCGACGGGCAGCGTGGAAACGTCGCCGATCTCCACCCACTCTTCGTTCTTGCGTGCCGCCGGCGGCAGGAACAGGTAAACCGAGGCGGGGAGGGCAAGTGCAGCCCCGATCACCGCCCACAAGCCGTAGATCACCGCAATATAGAATCTGCGCCGCTCGAGATCGGAATCCGCCATCCAGTCCATTGTAGAGTTGCCGCCGGACTCCGATCGCCGGGAAGAAGTAAAAAAGGTGTTAACTTATCCGTTGCAGGCGGCCAGCAACGGTGCGCGAAGGCTCTCCAGCAGAGGCTCTGGAAGCTTGCTTCCCTGCTGCGTGACATAGAACACGTCCAGCGCGCGATGCGCCTCTGTGTCCACCAGCACGACCTCGATATTGCAGCCCGCTTCCGAAAATACCGCCGTGAGGTCGTAAAGCAACCCGGGACGGTCCTCCGCCACAACCTCCACTAGCGTCGCCGTCGTCGAGACTTCGTTGTCGAAGGTGATGCGACCCGTGATGCGTCCGCCTTTGCTCGGCGGCATCAGCCGGGGCCGCTTGCCGAGCAGCTTCTTCACGTCGGTGCGGCCCAGCACCACACGCTCAATCGTGTGGCGCATCCGGTCCAGCTCCTGCGGGTTCAAATCCAGCGTGCGCTGCGGATCCTCAAACACGAAAGTATCCAGCACCGTGCCGCTGGTATTGGCGAAGGCTTCCGCCTTCAGAATGTTCATGCCGAAACTGGCCACCGCTCCGGCAAGGCTGGCGAACAGGAAATGACGGTCGTTGGCCAGCACCGTTAATTGATAAACCCCGTTCTGCCGGGTGATGTCGACCACGGCGCCGTCCGCCGCGCGTCCCTGATCCAGAAGAAAATGCCGCTCGATCTCCTGCGTGGAGTGGATGCGCAGATAGCGCGTCGGAAAGCCGGTGAGGAATCTCCGCAGTTCCGGAGCGGCGTCGGAGGGGGTGATCATCTCGTCCTTAAGCTCGCGTGTCAGTTCCCGGTAGGTGATGAGATAAACGCGCCAGAGCTGCTCCATCCGCCAGGGCGACAGCGCCGTCGGATTTACCGCGCCGATATCGCAATAGGTCATCAGCGTCAGCAGCTTCAGCCGCTCCAGCGTCGTAATCTTGTGCGCCAGCCAGGTCGCCGTGTCCGGATCGTCCAGATCGCGCCCGGTCATCGCACCCGACAAAATCAGGTGGTTCTCGATCAGGAACTCCAGCGTCTGGCGGTCCTGCGCGGAAATGCCGAGCTTTTCCGATTCGGCGGCGGCCAATCTCCGCGAGGCCAGCGAGTGGTCCTCCGATTCATCGCCTTTGCCGATGTCGTGGTAAAGCAGCGCGAGCTTGACCAGCGCGCTGCTTTCTATTTCTGACAGCAGGTGGGCGAACCGCCCCCGCGCAGGATCATCCTTGGAAGCCGGCAGCAGTTCCAGATTCTCGATCGTGATCAGCGTGTGCTCGTCCACCGTGTAGCGGTGGTGGAAATCGCGCACCACGTAGCACTCGATCTGCGCCCAGCTTGGGATGATGGCCGCCAGCAATCCAGTGTCGTGCAGCGCACGCAGGGCGAAGGAGGCGTGCGGCAGATCCAGAATCTGGCGCAAGTCCGGCCAAAGAGGTTCCGGGCCCGCGAAGAACTCCCGCAGCTGCGGCAAATGCTCCTGAATGCGCCGCTCGGAATCGGCGTGCAGTTGCACGCGGTGACGTCCGAGAAAAGCTGCCAGGCGGAGGCAGAGCTTGGGATCCTGGGCCAGAAGCTGCGGCGACTTGAACAGCAGCCGCTCGCGCGAAACCGTGAAGTCGCTGTTGGATAGCCGCGTGCGCCAGTCTCGAAAACCCGCCAGAAGCGAGCTGTGGCGGCTCTCCACCGATTCCAAATCCCGCAGCGCCGCCCGATGCACGGCGCGCGCATGGCGGTAGTACTCACGCATCGAGTGCGACGGATCTTCAAAAGGCAGGAAGCTCTGCTCTGTGATCGCCTCCTGTGCTTCAAAGTTGAGCAGGTTGTTGTCGCGCCCGGAACGGTAATGAAGATAACAGCGCATCGAGTGCAGGAACCGCCGGGGCTGCTCCATCTGCGCATCCTCGCTGGAGCTGGTCATTTCCAGGCAACGCAACCAGTGCAACAGCTGCAAATCGCGTAAACCGCCCGGAGCCTCTTTGATATTCGGCTCCAGGTGATGGATCGTGTCATGGAATTTCGCGTGCCGCTGGCGGGTCAGCTTGCAAAGATGTCGCGCCAGCTGCAAGCGGTTGGCGCCAAGGAACTTCGGGGTCCGCGCGAGAAGCTCCCGATGGAGCGCCTCGTCCCCGGTGAGGAAACGCTGGTCAAGCAGGCTGATGTTGAGCTCGACGTTCTGCTCGTGCAACTCACAGCATTCCTTCACCGTGCGCACGGAATGGCTGAGCCGCAACTCGGAGTCCCAGATCGACTGCAGGAAACGCGACAGCGCTTCCTTCGCCACTCCGGTGGGATCGCCCGGCGCGACCAGCAGCAGAACATCGATATCGGAGTGCGGAAATAGCTCCCGGCGCCCGTAGCCGCCCACGGCGAGAACGGCCATACCAGTGGAAAATACCGGCGCCAGATGCGCCTCATAGGCGGCGGTCACCACCGAATCCACCCATCGGCTGCGCTGTTCCAGGACCTGCTCCGCGTCGCCGGTGCGGAGGAAGCGCGCTTGCGTGTCGCCGGCCGCCTGCGCGCCGCCGGCAAGCGGATTAGAGAGCGGCTTCTCCACGGTCATCGTTGCGGATGCGCACTGCTTCAGCGACGTCGTACAAGAACAGCTTGCCGTCGCCGATTTTGCCCGTGCGCGCCGCCGCGGTCAATGTCTTGATCACCTCTTCCAGGCGGCTGGAAGGGACGACGAGTTCTAGTTTCACCTTGGGCAACAGGTCCACCATGTACTCCTGGCCGCGGTAAACCTCCTTGTGGCCCTTCTGACGGCCATGGCCGCGCACTTCGGTGACCGTCATGCCGTCAATTCCAATGGCTTTCAGAGCTTCCTTCACCTCTTCCAGTTTAAACGGCTGAATGATAGCTTCGATCTTTTTCATGGCTGATACCCTTCCTTCTTAGGATTCCAGACTGTAGCCTTCCTCGCCATGCTGGCTGAGGTCGAGTCCCTGAATTTCGTGCTCCGGCGCTACGCGGAGACCGACCACCGCATCGCAGATCTTCAGGATCACAAGCGTGCCCACGATGGCGAGTCCCCACGCAAGTGCGCTGCCTATCGCCTGATTCAAGATCTGTCCGCCGTTGCCATCCACCAGGCCCAGCGGAGCCGGATTGCCGGCCGAGTCCTTTAGGGCGTTGTTCACCGCATTGGTCGCGAAGACACCGGTCAGCAGCGCACCCAGCGTGCCGCCCGCGCCGTGGACCCCGAACGCGTCAAGCGAGTCGTCATAGCCGAATTTGTGCTTCACCACCGCCACCATCAAGTAGCATACGATCCCGGCAGCAAATCCAATTACGAGGGCGGGCATCGGCTTCACGAACCCGGAGGCAGGAGTGATGGCAACCAGACCGGCCACGGCGCCGGTGATGCCGCCAAGTACGCTGGGCTTTCCTCCACGAAGGCATTCCGCAACCAGCCAGCCGACCGTGGCGGCGGCGGCGCCGAAGTGCGTGGCGACGAAGGCGCTGGTGGCCAGGGAACCGCTGCCCAGCGCGCTGCCGGCGTTGAATCCGAACCAACCCACCCACAGCAGGCAGGCGCCGATGAAGCTCAGCACCAGGCTATGCGGCTTCATCGTTTCCGTCGGGTAGCCGACGCGCTTGCCCAGATACAGCGCGCACACCAGCGCCGAAACTCCGCTTGTGATATGCACCACGGTTCCGCCGGCAAAGTCAAAGCACGGCAGCTTGCCGCCGGAAAAGGCGTTAAATAAACCTCCTTTGCCCCATACCATGTGCGCCATCGGCGCGTAAACAATCAACAGCCACAAGGAGCAAAAAAGCAGCATCGCGGAGAATTTCATGCGTTCGGCAAAGGCCCCAGAGATTAGCGCCGGAGTGATGATGGCGAACATCAGCTGGAACACCATGAACGTCTGGTGCGGGATAGTGCCGGCGTAATCCCCGTTGGGCTCCCCACCCACTCCATTCATCAACGCAAACCGCAAGTCGCCGAAGTACGGCGTGGCTTCGCCGAACGCGATCGAATAGCCGACCAGCGCCCACAGCACCGTAACGACGGCCATCAGAATAAAACTTTGCATCATCGTGCCGAGCACATTTTTCTTGCGGACCAGCCCGCTGTAGAACAGCGCCAGCCCCGGGCCGGTCATCATTAGCACCAGCGCGGAGCTGGTCAGCATCCAGGCGTTATCGCCGGAGGATTGCGCCGCCTGAACGGCACTCTCCAGCGCAGCGAGCTTCTCAGCGTCCTGCGCCAGCAAGGCGCTTGCGGCGGCAAGAAAAAGACAGGTTTTCTTGAGCATGGTCGAAAGTCTCCTCATGGGACAAACGGCAAACGTAGCGGTCTTTTCCATATTGCACCCGCCGCGCCCATCCACCAAACAGAACGTTTCTATCGCCCTGATTGAAATTTTTGATTGGCTTTACCCGGCGGCCCGGCTCTAGACTTGTGCTAGCAGGAACCGCCAACACCTGACTCTTTAACGACCATCTGGAGAATTGTCTTCCATGAAATACTCGACGTGTATCCTGGCACCCTATGTGCTCCTTTTCGCGGCTGTTTGTGCAACGGGGCAAACGCCGCCCGCGGATACTTCTCAGCAGGCGCCAGCCGATCCGCCCGCCTGGACATCGGGGCCGATCAAGTTCAGTGGATTCGTTGACGCCTACTATAGCTTGAACCTCAACCATCCCGCCTCCGGCAGCAACAGCGGCGTCCGCTTCTTCGATCAGAAGGCCAACACTTTCAGCCTTAACATGGCCAAACTCACCCTCGAGCATGCGCCGGAGCCAATCGGCTTTCGCGTCGATCTGGGCTTCGGCCGCGGGTTTGATCTGTTCCATGCCTTTGAGCCGCTTGAGGACGGCCAGACGATCAACCGCAATATCATGCAGGCCTATGTGAGCGTGAAGCCGGAGGGCTGGGGCGGATTCCAATTTGACTTCGGAAAATTCGTCACCAGCGCCGGCGCCGAACCCACCGAAACGCACCTCAACTGGAACTATTCCCGTTCGCTGATCTACTCGCTCGGGCCCTTCTATCACTTCGGCGCCCGCATTGCCAAGCCCGTGAACAGCGTCTGGACCACAGGCTTCCAGGTGGTCAACGGATGGAACAACGTGGACGACAACAACAGCGGTAAAACCATCGGCATTACCAACGCCTTCGCCGGAAAGAAGATCTCCTACTTCAACAACTACTACGCCGGACCGGAGAAGACCGGCACGAACGAAGGCTGGCGCCAATTCAGTGACCAGGTGCTGCTGTTGACGCCCAACGACAAGGCCAGTTTCTATCTCAACTATAACTACGGTTATGAGAAGGGGACGGACGGTACCAAGGGAATCATCAGCGCCATCGCCGCCGCGGCGCGCTTCCAGGCCAACGACATCTTTGCCATCAGCCCGCGCATCGAGTATTACAACGACCGCGGCATCTGGACCTCCGGCACCATCCAGAAGCTGAAGGAGTTCACCCTCACCGCGGAATTGAAGCACTCCAAGGGCTTCCTCACCCGCATGGAATACCGCCGCGACTGGTCCAACGAGCCGTTCTTCGACCGTGGCAACCAGACTGGCAACTTCAAGAGTCAGAACACCTTCCTGATCGGCTTCATCGCCTACTTCGGCGAATAGGTCTTGTGCGCTCGGGCAGGGATTCCTGTTCCTGTTACGACCGAAAAGGAGAGCCTTCGGGCTCTCCTATTTTTTTGGGCACTGCCACGCGCTCCTTTCCGGAGGGCAGCGGCTTCAGGGGCACACGGAAAGTGAAACGGGAGCCCTTCTCGCCACGGTTTTCCACATCGATCGTCCCTCCCATGCTGCGCACAATCTCGGCCGATATCGCCAAGCCAAGTCCCAGACCCTGGTCTGGATTCTCTGACCGGTCCCGGATGAGAGATGATTCAAACGCACTGGTGGTAAGCAGCATCAGGCTCACGCCGAACAGCAGCTTCCAGCTTCTTCCGCAATCTGCGGATGTGCACATCCACGGTACGGCTGCGCGCATCCTCGCTGTAGCCCCAAATGCTGGTGAGCAGTTGCTTGCGGGAGAAACAGCGGCCGGGGTTGTCGGCGAGAAGACGCAACAGCATCCTCTCTTTGCGGGTAAGGTGGATATTGAGATCCGACACCGTGAGGTGTAATGCCATTTCACGCTCCTTTGGGGCCCGGCCGGTTGGCCGGCGCTCGACATGTAGTTCGATGCCCAGTCAACAGGAGTTACGGAGTCCACGCGGGATTGGTTTTGTCCGCGGCCGGTAAATGAAGAAAACAATACAGCTTTTACCGCATCTTCCCCAGGTTTGCCGCCTGGGTTTGGCCACTCGCGGTGGATCCGGCCTGCGCGCTCAAGATGCCATGCGCGCACTCGACCGTGGCCTAAACTACTGGAACTGGTGCGGTCATCTCGACGGCATGCGCGAGGCCGTACGCCAGCTCGGGGCAAGGCGTGAGCAGGTCATTGTGGCCGTACAACTGGAGGCCCGCACCGGTCCCGCCGCGGCAGAGGAAATGGACCGCATCCTGGGCGAATTGCGAACCAGCTACCTGGACATAGTCACTCTCTACTATGTCGAGCACGAACCCGACTGGAGCGAGATCTGCGCTCCGGACGGCGCCCTTGGCCACCTACAACAGGCCAAGCGCGGCGGCCAATTGCGCATGATCGGCCTGACTACCCACCAGCGCAAGCTGGGCGCAGCTTGGGCCGAAACCGGACTGCTCGACATGCTCATGATCCGCTACAACGCCGCCCACCGCGGCGCCGAGCGCGACGTTTTCCCCATCACCACGCGTCTCGGCGTCCCCGTTGTCACCTTCACCGGCCTCCGCTGGCGTGCATTGCTGGAACCAACCCCGGACGATCCCGACGATGACCCTCCACCCACCGCCGCCGAATGCTACCGCTTCTGCCTGGCAAACCCGAACGTATCCATTGCCCTGGCCGCTCCCTCAAACACCGCGGAACTCGACCACATGCTTACCCTGCTCGATGATTGGCGCGCACCATTCGATAACGAGATGCAATCCATCCGCGCCCACGGCGACCGCGTTCGCAAGCACGCGGGCCTTTTCTGGTGATCATCCATTACACTGAAGGAGGGATCACAGGCCCGGGTGGCGAAACCGGCAGACGCAAAGGACTTAAAATCCTTTGGGGGGCAACTCCCGTGTGGGTTCAAGTCCCACCCCGGGCACCAGATTCCAACCTCGCAGCCCGAGGCCGGTATCCAGATAGCCGGACACCGATTGCCTAGCCCGCTTATGAGAACTCGACCAATTCTCCGCTTGCTCTATTGCTTCCAGAACTTCTTTCACTGTCTTTGGATATAGCGTTTGACCGGCATGGAACGGCACCACGATTCTGACTGGGCCCTTGCCGCAGATTCGATGACTGCCTTTGGATCGCAGAAATTTGAATCCGGCTCGTTGAAGCCGTTGCTCGGCTTCGGACGCATTCAGCCTAGGCTGCCTAGGCATGAACTTCGATGGAAGTGGTCTTGATCTCCTGGCTAAACGCCTGCGCCCGCTCTTCTTCACTGAGGGTTTCCAGGTAAAGTTCAATCGCTTCGCGGATGTTCTGGATTGCTTCCTCAAGGCTGGTTGCTTGGGACTGACATCCCTTCAATTCCGGGCACCAGGCATAGTAGCCGTGCTCATCTTTTTCGATCACGACGCTGGCTTTGCGGGTCATCGGCTCAAAGGCTGGAGGCGCGGGGGGGAATCGAACCCCCGAATAAAGGTTTTGCAGACCTCTGCCTTACCACTTGGCTACCGCGCCTTCATCTCTGAACATAGCACCTCCAGGTACCGCTCCGCCACACGCTCCTGCGCGTGATTCTTGCGGATATGGCGTGCCGCCTCGGCGCCGATCACCCGCCCCGCCTCGGGCCGGCCGATCAACCACAACATGCATGCCGCAAGCATCTCCTCCTCGCTCAATCCAGCATCGATCGGAAGGCATGCCCCGGCAGGGAATCGCGACGTTTCCTCACCTGCGGTAACCAGCACCGGCTTGCCGATGCCCATCAACCGGATCGCGATCCCCGATGTCTCCCCAGCCGCCGGGTAACGCAAGTTGATGCAGGCGTCCACAGCCGCCGCGTGCAACCAGAACTCATGCTCCGGCAGGTAGCCTTTGCGAAGAACGCCGGGCTGCCGCAGCATCGGCTCCAGTGCACGCTTAAGATCGTCGGAAATAATCTCGCCCGCAACCAGCAGCCAGGCTCGCTCCCGCTCTTTCCTCACACGCTCGAACACGCGCAGGATCGAGGCTAGCCGCTTGGATTCCCGTAGATGCCCGAACACGCCGAACAGGTACGCCCCAGGACCCAGCGGGTCGCGCACCCTTCCCACATCGTACGGATCGGGCGCCCCCGGCTGCTCAAACAGGTGCGGAATCTCCTCGATGCGCGCTGCCGGCGCATGCCCCCGGACCATCGCCGCCGCCCCCGGATTGTGCACCACGACAACCGGCGCATCCTCGGCAATCCGCCGCAGCATCGGGTGCCGGAAGTAGCGCTCATCCTGCGCCGACGCCGCGCGGCCGCGCCAGAGCGCCACCGCCTGCTCGCGATGCCATTCCCCGTAGTTGTAGACGAACTCCTCCGCGAAGGCGCGCTCATCACAGCGCCCCAGGTAGAAGTGATTAAGAACGGCGTCATGCAGCACCACGACACCCGGCCGCTCGAGCGCGCGCTCATACATCGGCGCATGCAACGGGTTGTTGCCGATATGGTAAAGCTCGGCGTCGCAGGCGCCGGCGGGGTTCACTACCACATCGATCCTGTCCTGCAACGCCCGCACCAAGGCCGCGCTGTAATCGGCCACGCCCGTACGCGACGGCGGCATCGGTGAGTGGAAGCCCAGCCGCACGCTACGCCTTCTTCCTCTTGCCGAACAACGCCGTGCCGACGCGGATGTGCGTTGCGCCTTCCTGAATCGCCGCCTCGAAATCGTGGGACATACCCATCGACAGTGCCATCGGCTCACCGGGCCGCGTCACCCGTTCCGCAATCTCCCGCAGCCGCCGGAAATATGGCCGCGTCCGCTCCGGATCGTCGTACCACGGCGGCATCGTCATCAACCCGGCGAGTGTCAGGTTGGGCTGTGCGCGCACCGCATCAGCCAACTCTGCCACTGCTTCCGGTTCCGCTCCGTGCTTCGACTCTTCCTCGCTCAGCTTCACCTCCAGCATCACTTCCAGCCTCAGCCCGGTCTCGTTCAGCCGCCGCGCCAGCTTCAGGGTATCCACTGTCTGAATCACGTCGAACAGCTCCGCCGCCCGCCGGCTCTTGTTCGATTGCAGGTGGCCGATTAAGTGAAAGCGCGCACCCTCCAGTCCCCGCACCTCGGCTTGCTTGCCCTCGAACTCCTGCACATAGTTCTCGCCGAAATCGCGCAACCCCGCCTCGTACGCCTCCACAATCACAGCGGCCGGAAACACCTTCGTCACCGCAACCAGCGTAATTTCGTCGCGCCGCCTTCCCGCATCGCGGCAGGCCTGCTCGATCCTTTCATCCACTCGCGCCAGATTCTCACTTATCACACTTACCTATCATAGAATTCCGGGAGCGCGCTTCTGTTAGAATTCTTCTTGTTGACCTTCCTCCGGGTGAAGAATCCTATTGTCATCGTCGTGCTCGCGGCGGCGCTTGCCGCGCTCGGTTGCACGGCGCGAACCGCCCGTGTGTCCGCCATCGATCGCCTGGAATCCTGCACCGATGAGTCCTCTCCATCGGATGCATACTGCGGAACGCTCGAGGTATTCGAGAACCGGAAAACGAAGCAGGGGCGCAAGATCAAACTCAAAATCGTGGTTGCGCCCGCGCTCAAACGGGACTCCGCCCCCGATCCCCTGTTCGTGCTGGCCGGCGGACCCGGCCAAGGCGCCGCGAAGATGTCCCGCGCCTTCCGCGAGATCTTCACGCGCGTGCAGCAGGACCGCGATGTGGTGCTGGTCGATCAGCGCGGTACCGGTGATTCCAATCCGCTCAACTGCGAGGCCAAGGAACAGAGCCTCATCGATCTCACCCGCTCCGACGTCTTCCCCGAGCAGCTTTTCCGTGATTGCCTCAAGAAATACGACGCCGACCCCAGCCTCTACACAACACCCATCGCCATGGACGATCTGGACGACGTCCGCGCTTTTCTGGGCTACCGCAGTATCAACCTCTATGGCGGCTCCTACGGCACTCGCGCCGCGCTGGTCTATCTACGCCGGCATCCCCGGCACACCCGCTCGATCGTTCTCGACGGTGTCGCGCCGCCGGACATGCGCCTCCCTCTCTACGCGGCCCGCGACAGCCAGCGTGCACTGGAGAAACTGCTCGCCGATTGCGAAGCCGACGCCGCCTGCCGCGCCAAATTCCCCGCGCTCAGCATGAAGCTCAAGGCCCTGCTGGAGCGCCTGGAGAATAACCCCGCGCGAGTGGAGTTGACCCACCCTCGTACCGGCGTCCGCGAACCCGTCAACATCAGCCGCGCTCTCGCCTCCGGCGTCATCATGAGCGCGCTCTACTCGCCCACGCTCAGCTCGCTGCTGCCGATGACGATTCAGCAAGCCCATGACGGCAACTTCCAGGGGCTTCTCACCCTCGGCTTCGCTTTCGAGGCGCTCGGCGAAGGCATGAGCACCGGCATGCGCCTCTCGGTGCTCTGCGCCGAGGACATCCCGCGTTTCACCGAAGCCGACGCCGCGCGCGAGGTCGGCGGCTCCTTCCTCGGCAGGCTTTGGGCCGAGTCCTTCCGCAAGCCCTGCGAGTTCTGGCCCAAGGGCGAAATACCGGAAGACTACTACAAGCCCGTTGAATCCGACGTACCCGCTCTCATCCTCTCCGGCGATCTCGACCCCATCACTCCGCCTTCCTGGGGCGATCATGTCGCCGCCTGGCTTCCCAACTCACGTCACATCAAGATCACCGGCTTGGGCCATGGAACCATCACCCAGGGCTGCGTCCCGCAGCTGGTGAAGCAATTCCTGAACGAGGGCGCCGCCGCCGGCCTCGACACTGCCTGCCTGAAGCCGTTGAAGCGCCCGCCCTTCTTCGTCACTCATGCCGGACCCGACTTTGCCGCCGGAGCCGCCAAGCAATGATCACGGCAGGCAATCTGAGGAAAGCGTTCGGCGCCGTGGTCGCCGTGGACGATGTTTCCTTCACCGCGCCCGATGGCGCCGTAACCGGAATGCTCGGCCCTAATGGGGCGGGCAAGACCACCGCTTTGCGCATGGTGTCCGGCTTGATGAAACCCGACTCCGGAACCATTACCGTCGACGGCCGGGAAGTGGCACAAGATGCCGACGCTGCCCGGCGCCGCCTGGGCGTTCTCCCGGACACTCACGGGCTTTATCCGCGCCTCACCGCGCGCGAACACATCCTCTACTTCGGCCGCCTCCACGGCATCAACGGCGCAGAACTCGACATGCGCGCCGGCCGCTTGATGGAATGGCTCGGAATGCAGGATATCGCTTCGCGCCGCGTGGAGGGTTTCTCGCGCGGCGAGCGCACCAAGGTCGCGCTGGCCCGCGCCGTCATTCACGATCCGCCCAACGTCATCCTCGATGAGCCGACCAATGGCCTGGACGTGATGAGCACCCGCGCGGTGCGCGAATTCATCCGCCGGCTGCGCGCCGAAGGACGCGCCGTGCTGTTTTCCAGCCATATCATGCAGGAAGTATCGGCGCTGTGCGACACCATCGTGATCATCTCGCACGGCCGCGTCGTCGCCGAAGGCACCCCCGATGACATCCGCCGCCAGAGCGGCCGCGAAAACCTGGAAGACGCTTTCGTTGCTCTCGCCGGCGTCGAGGAAAAGGAGCTCCCGCAATGAACCTCCACGGCGGCCGTGCCGTTTTCGCGAAGGAACTGATGGACGGCCTCCGCGACCGCCGCGCCATCTTTTCCGTTGTCGTCTCCGCCGTCCTCGGCCCGGCCCTTGTGCTGTTCATGTTCAATCGCATGGCGGTCCGCCAGCGCGCCGCGCAGGAGATCAAGGTGCCCGTTGTCGGCGCCGAACGCGCTCAGGCGCTGGTCGACTGGCTCCGCCAGCAGCCCGGCGTAGAGATTACCGCCGGTCCGAAGGATCCCCGCGCCGCCGTCCAGAACCGTGAGGAAGAGTACGTTCTGGTGATCCCCGGGGATTTCGCGGAGAAATTCTCCAAAGCCATGCCCGCGCCGGTGAAAATCATCTCCGACAGCTCGCGCCAGACTGCGCGGCCGAAGGTGCAGCGCCTGCGGCAACTGCTGGCCCGCTATAGTGAGGAAATCGGTTCGCTCCGGCTCATCAGCCGCGGCCTGTCTCCCCTGGCTGCCCGCACACTTCGCATTGATGAAGTCGAAATCTCCAGCGCCCAGCAGCGCGCCGCCACGATTTTGAGCTTCATTCCCATGTTCATTCTCATGGGGGCATTTGTCGGCGGCATGCAGGTGGCCACGGATTCCACGGCCGGGGAGCGGGAACGCGGATCGCTGGAGCCCTTGCTGCTCAATCCGGTTCCGCGCTGGCAAATCGTCGGCGGCAAGTGGCTTGCATCGGTCATGTTTGCCGGCGTCAGCGCCTCGCTTACCCTTCTGCTCTGCCTGTTCGGGCTTCAGTATGTCGACTTTCAGGAGTTCGGCCTGCGTTTCCGCATGGGGCCGGAGATCGTCGGCGGGCTGCTGGCTTGTATCCTCCCGGTCGCGCTGCTGGCGCCTGCCGTGCAAGTCGTGGTGGCCACATTTGCCCGTTCCTTCAAGGAAGCGCAAAGCTACCTGACGCTGGTGGTCCTGCTGCCGTTGCTGCCCGGCTTTGCGATCACCTTTTATCCGATGACCAGCAGTGTCTGGACCAGCCCGATCCCGATCATCGGACAGTACCTGATCGCCAACGACACCCTCGGAGGCAAACCCCCCGGCCTCCTGCTTCACCTCATTGCCGGCTTCTCCACGCTTGCCCTTGCTCTTCTGCTCGTCATGGTGGCCACCCGCCTGTTTGAGCGCGAACGCATCATCTTCGGGCGATAGTTCACCCTTCCCACCCACTACTTGGGTGAGCATGCCTTCGGCCGCCGCCACCCCCGGAACCCTCCTCAACGCCATCCAGCGCTTTCTCACCCTGGCGCGGGAACCCGTCGCCATCGAAGCAGGTCAGCCGCCGTTCCCGCTGATTCCAGGCACTTACGACATACAGCAGCACCAGGGTCGCCTCACCTTTGAAGTCTGGGATGACCAGCGCCACCTCAGCCGCACCGTCACCGCGATCCGCACCGCCGGTCCCGCGCGCCTGGAGCTTGAAGTCCGCCGCTTTCCTAACAAGACCGGAACCATCCTTCTGTTCGATCAGGCGCGCGCCGCCAATCACTCCCTCAAGCGCCGCGCCGAACGGCACGTCTTCCGCGAGCAGTTCCGCACCATGCTCGCCCGCAACTTCCCCGGCTGGAAGCTCGCCGAGCTTTCTTCCGAACCCGATCTCCAGCACAGCCTCTCTCCGGCTCACTGCCGCGCGCTGCTCAAGCGCGGCCGGACCGGCTGGGCCGCCCTCGCTTCCCCCGACGATCCGCACGGAGCATCGGCCGCTCTCTCTTTCGGCCTCATCTGGCTCGACTACCTCCGCCGCCGCGAGCGCAAGCTCACCCTGCAAGGCCTAGTCCTGTTCCTCCCCGCCGGGCGCGAGTTGCCAACATGCCTCCGCCTACGCTGCCTTCACCCTCGGGCCGCGCAATTCTCCGTCTTCCTCTATGGCCAGGACAATTGGGAACAGCAGGTCGATCCCTCCCGCCACGGCAATCTCGAAACCGTCCTTCCACCCGCCTCCTCCGATCAAGCCGAACGCAGGCTTGCCATGCCCGGCCCCGAGGCCGAACTCGAGCGCCGCATCCGCGCCAATCTCACCGCTGTCGACGGCCTGCTGCTTCCCAGGCCCGTCTATGGCCAAGTACCTGCCGTAGCCGGCATCGACCGCGGCATCATTGACCTGCTCGGCGCCTCCTGCGACGGCCGCCTCGCCGTGCTGGAACTGAAAGCCACCGCCGACCTTCACCTGCCGCTCCAGGCGCTCGACTATTGGATGCGCGTGCGCTGGCATGCCGAACACGGCGAATTCGCCGCCGCAGGCTACTTTCCCGGCCTCGCCGTTCAGCCCGCCCCTCCCCGCCTTCTCCTGGTCGCTCCCGCGCTTGAGTTTCACCCTACTTCGGAAACGATTCTCCGCTATTTTTCACCTGAGATTGAAGTAGAGCGCGTGGGGCTGGCGGTAGAATGGCAAAGGGAGATTCGCGTCGTCTTTCGTCTGCGCGGCGCGCAGTCTCCCTAACGGGAGCGCATGTCCACCAATATCCTCCGGCAGATCCGCCAGGCGGTTGAGCAGTTGAATCCGGCCGAAATCCGCAACTCGTCCGAACGTCCTCTCACCATCCGCCTGGCCGCCGACAACGATGACGACTACGCCGCCATCGAAGCACTCCTCATTCCCCGCACCGTCTCCCGCCGCAAACGCTATGAACTGGCCGCCTACGTTTTCCGCGCCGGAGACCATGAGATCCCCGAGCAAGGCGATCTCGATATCGTCGGCCCGGACATGGAAACTCCCGGCGGCGCCTTCCAGTTCGATCCGCAGAAACCCTCGCGATTGATCGATGAAGTGCTCGCCTCCAAGCAGGATCTCGGCCTCGCCCTGGCACGCTGCTTCCCCGTTTTCCGCCGGCCCGTCACCGACAAGGTCATCCAGAACATCTCCCGCGAAAACGCCCTGTTCTCGCTCATGACCGCCATGCCGAACCTGGCGCCGGGCCTCCAGCTGCCCTGGTCCATTCCCGAGGCCGCCTCCGATACCGCCGTGCTCACCACCAACCAGATCCGCATGGCCTTTCTGCTGGCCGCCGCCAGCGACCGCCCCATCGGCTATCTTGAGCAGAAAGCCGAAGTCGCCTCGCTCATAGCCGGCGCATTTGGCTGGCGCGCGTTGGCCCGCGAGCTGGCATCCAAGATCCCGCTCGGCGGCGGCATCATTCCCAAGGCAGGCATCGCCTTTGCCGGAACCTACGTCACCGGACTCTCGCTGGAGCGTCTCTACCGGCTCGGCTACGGACTCTCGCGAACCGAACGCAAACTCGCCTACGGCGAAGCGCTGACGCAAGGAAAGAAGGTTGCCGCGGCGCTTCTGGAATCGGCCCGCAACCGCGCCGCCGCCTCCCGCCGCCGATGACGGCCGAATATGGGTAGCTGCCGGCGCCGTTAGCCATCGTGCCGGATAGCGGCCACAGGATCCACACGCGTCGCGCGCAAGGACGGGCCTAGCATGGCGCACAGCGCCACACCCGCAAGGAACAGAGCAACGCCTAGATAAATCTCCGGTGGACCTCCCGGCATCAGCTGCAGGCTGGAAGACAACACCCGCTCGGCAGCAACCGCCACCACGGAACCAACCACTAGCCCGGCGATGATCAACAGGCTCCCTTGCCGGAGCATCATTCGCATCACCATTGAAGTCGCGTCCACTGGCGAACCGCATCCCGAACACCCGCATGCAGCCATCGGAAACGGCGCCGTTCATTCCGCGCGGCGGCAGCTTTCCGTCTCGCCCTTCGATTTCAAGCTCCGAATCCGCTCCGCCGCCAAGGGCTCGCAGGAGAGGCCAGCGCGTGATGCAGGAGGCCTCTATCGAAGCCACACCCGCAGCGCGGTTGCGTACGCGCACGAGGAACTCATGCGCCGACTCAGCCGTGTAACCGTAGGCCTGCGGCTGCAAATGGGCCTGGACCACTGGCCGGAAATCCAGCCCCGTCAGGAAATCATCAAGCGCCAACATCGATCGATCGATGCTCACCGTCAATGCGAGAAGAACCACGCAAGCGCCCATCTGCGCCGCGATCAACCAGTCGCGCCGCTCAAACCAGGCGCGCCCGCCTGCCCCCACTTCGCGTGTGGCCTCAACGGCTGGGGCGAGCCCAAAGAGGAAGGCCGTCAGCGCACATACCGCCAGAGTGTAAACAAAGACGTGAAAGTTGACGCTGAGATCGAGCCACGGAACACTCGCCTCGTGCGGAAGATACTGCGTCAATGCGGCCAGCGCCAGGCGTAACGCGACGTTTGCCGCCGCCAGGCCCAGCGCCCCAGCCATCAGAGTCAGCAGAAAACACTCGGTCAGCATCTGCCGGATCAGGCGCAGGCGCCCCGCCCCTAGCGAAAGCCGGATCGCCATCTCGCGTCGCCGCGCATCGGACCGCGCCAGCAATAAATTAGACAGATTCGCGCAGGCGATCAGCAACACCAGCAGCACGGCAACTAGCAGAATCAGTTCCGGACCATGAATGCTTCTCCATGTGCGTGCGCTAACCAGCCGCGCCTGTAGCGCCACTGGCCGGTAAACGCGCTTGTCCTCCGGATGCGACGCCAGCCAGCGCTGGGCAACTACATCCAGCGCCGCTTGCGCCTGCTCTAATTCACCCCCACGATGCAGCTTCCCAAGCAGCCCGATTCGCGTAGCCGCGTCGCCCACTTGCAGCAGCTCGGCCGTACTCAGCGGCAGTAGGATCGTGACGAAGCTGGCGCGCGCCGTAGCGCAAGTCCTGAAAAATGGATGCCATTCGTGGAGGTATCCATACCGCCCGCGCATCCTCTACGCCAAGCGCCACGTTCCCCACCGCCCTCTGGCCGCGCATCCTGCGGTGTTCCTCGATCTCCTCACGCAGTGCCCGCTCATGCTGGTCGCGATGCAGCAAATATGCAAGCCGCCGTTTTAACCTACGCAGGGCGCAGAACACGCAGCATCGCCTCCATCAGCCGGTGAAATTGCGCCTGTTCTCTGTGAAGATGGCGCCGCCCATCGGCCGTCAGTTTGTAGTAGCGCGCGCGGCGGTTGTTTTCCGAGCGGCCCCATTCAGCTTCCACGTATCCATCCAGCAACAGGCGCTGCAACGCAGGGTAGAGCGAGCCCTCATCCACGTCGAAGACACCTTCCGTGGCTTCCGCCAGCGATTCCGCGATGCCGTAACCGTGCATGGCCCGGTTACGGGAAAGCGTCTTGAGAATCAGCACGTCCAGCGTGCCGGGCAGCAGATCGAGCTTTTTTCCCATAGTCTGTCTATAGAAGTATCTGCCGAAATCCTGCTCCCTGTCAACTAGCGCGGAATCACCAGCACCGGAGCCCCGGCCTTTTGCAGTGCCTGGTTCCAGGTAGGAACCGTTTCCGCAAAGAGCCGCGCGACGGCCTGCATGCGCTGCTCATACTGTGGCGACAACTCCGTGAAGGCCTCCTCCATCGCCTGCGTCGGCGCCGCGTTGACTCCCTCCACCGCCGAAAACAGTCCGGCGATCTTTTCGATCAGCCGCGCGCCCACTTCAAGTCGCTGGGCATCCACTGGCCGGCCGATCGAATCGGCCAGCGCCGCGGTCTCCTTCTTATATGCTTCCGTGAGTTTGATCGCATCCTTGCCGGCATCGCCCATATTGTCTTTCGCCAGCTTCGCCGTGGACTCCAGCTGCGCCACCAAGCTGTCCAGCCTCTTCAACGCGGCGTTGCCCTTGTCCACCATTTCCCACAGCCGATGGCCGCGTTCAAACCGACGCCGCAGTGTGTCCGAGGAGACCTGCACGTCGGGATCAAGCTGAACCTCCACGCTTGTCTCCACCGTCTTGTCGCCTACGGTAAGCCTGACGCGGTATGTCCCCGGCAGAACCTCATAGCCCCGGGGGCCGCGCCCTGTCTCTTCCTCGAATTCCGAAGGCGGCTTGCGCACCGCCGGTGCCTCCGACTTCAAGTCCCACGCCACGCGATGCACGCCCGCCTCCTGGTTCAGCTTCGCGAGCTCTCGTATCACCTTGCCCGATGCATCGAGAATCTCCAGTTTCAACGGCGTCTTCTCCTCCACTTTCTCCTTCAAAAAGTAGGTCAGCAGCGCGCCATAGGCCGGATTGGTTCCCTTGAATACCGCCCCGCCGATCCCATAGCGCGTGAATCGCGTAGTAAAGCGCAGCGCAGTCCGCGGCGGGAACAGGTGAAAAGGCTTCGCCGCAACCTCTTTGTTCATCTGTTGAATTGCCGCCGCGTCATCCAGAATCACGACACTGCGTCCATGCGTTCCCAGGATAAGATCGTTCTCCCTCGGATGGATCTTGATGTCGTGCACCGGAACGGGCGGCAGGTTTTTCAGCGCCAATGAGGACCACGTCGCACCGGAATCCCAGCTCGCGTAGAGACCAAGCTCAGTGCCCGCATAAAGCAGCGACGCGTTCTTCGGATCTTCGCGCACAACGTGCACGTAGGCTTTCTCCGGAATGCCCGCCACGATTCGCATCCACGTCTTCCCTCCATCCGTTGTTTTGAAAATGTGCGGACGGAAGTCGTCGAACATGTGCCGGTCAAAGGCGGCGTAGGCGGTATCGGCCGATATGCGGGAGGGCTCCACGTGGGAAACCGGAGAATGGGCAGGCAGGCCAGTCACATTCCCCGTCAGCTCCGTCCAAGTTCTACCGCCATCGGGCGAGCGGTGCAGCCGACCGTCATCGGTGCCCACCCAGAGGTCCCCGCGCCGCATCGGCGATTCGCCGATCGAGATGATCGTCGAATGATACTCCGCGGTCGAGTTGTCGAACCAGATCGGCCCGCCCGCCGGTTTCTGCTTCTCCGGATCGTTGGTCGTCAGATCTGGACTGATCGCCGTCCAAGCCGCTCCGAAATCCTGCGAGCGGAACAGCACGTTGCCGCCCAGGTAGACCGTGTTGGAATCGTGCGCCGAAGGAATCAGCGGCGCATTCCAGTTAAACCGGTACCGCGCCTCCGACGCCGGGCCGCCGCTGGCCCCGATCGGCTGCGGCGTGATCATCTGCTGCTCGCGCGTCAGCATGTTCGTGCGTCCCACCATGCCGCCCTGCGACTCGCTCAGGTAAAGGTCCGGGTTCTCCGGATGGTTCATCATGTGGAAGCCGTCGCCGAACTGCACCATCCGCCAGTCCTCATTCAAGATGCCGGCGGGTTCCCTGGTGCGGCTCGGGCCGGTCCAGCTGCCGTTGTCTTGCAGACCGCCCATCACGTAGTAAAAGGGCCGCCGGTTGTCAGCGTGCACCTGGTAGAACTGCCCCAGCGCGATATTGTAGACAGCCTGCCACGTAGTGCCTCCATCGTGCGATACCGCCAGTCCGCCGTCGTTGCCGTTCCACATCCGGCGCGGATCCTTCGGGTCGATCCACAGCGCGTGATAGTCTATGTGCGTCCCGCCGACGATCGACTTCCACGTCTTCCCGCCGTCGATCGACACCAGCAGATTCGAAGCCACCGCGTAGATCTTGTTCTCGTTCACCGGATCCACACGCATATCGGCGTAATAAAAACCCCGCGAGACAATCTCGCGGTTCCGCGTGATTTCACGGAACGTATCGCCCCCGTCCTCGCTGCGGTACAGCGTTCCTTCCTTGGATTCCGCGATCACGTACACCACGCGCGGATTGCTCGGAGCCACCTTCACTCCGATCCGCCCCAGCAGCTTCGGCAGTCCTTTGCTCAGCTTCGTCCATGTCTTGCCGCCGTCGGCCGACCGGAACACGCCCCCTTCCTCGCTCCCGCTGGTGTGCGTCCACGGCTTGCGCTCGAACCTCCACATCGCCGCGTAGACGATGTTCGGATTCGTCGGGTGCATGTCCATATCGGAGACGCCATGGTGATCATCCAGGTGCAGCGTCTTCTGCCACGTGCGCCCGTTGTCGGTGGTCAGGAACACCCCGCGATCCGGATGCGGGCCGAACGAGTGGCCCAGCGCACCCACCAAAACCGTATGTGGATTTGTGGGATGGATTAATACTCGCGAAATCCGCTCCGTCTCCCGCAGCCCGAGGTGCTGCCACGTCTTGCCGCCGTCGGTGGATCGGTAAACCCCGTCGCCGAAGCTCACGCTGTTGCGCGTATTTGATTCCCCGGAACCCAGCCAGATCACGTCCGGATTACCCGGCTCCAGCGCAAAGTCGCCCACCGAGTACGTCGTCTGCTTCTCGAGAATCGGCGTCCAGCTATGCCCGCCGTTCACCGACTTCCATAGCCCCGCCGCCCCGAAACCAGCGTAGACGATCGATGGGTCGCCGGCGACGCCTTCCACGTCGGTCGCACGCCCTCCCATCACCGCCGGCCCTATGAAGCGGTACTCCAGGTGCCGGAACGGATCCGCCTCGGCGGCTTGGAGCCACGACGCTGTCAGTAGAAGGAGCAGCCTAAGTTTGAGCATGAACTCAGGATCATCGCCCATAGGGTTCGGCGAGTCAAGCTAGCCGTTTTTCACTAGTTGCCGCAGCAAGTCCGCTGGTGTCAGTATCGTAAAGTCGAAAGGGTGTTCGAGTGACAACAAGTGCCGATCACCGCTGACCAGATAGTCGGCGCCGCCGGCAACCGCGCACTCCAAATACCGGTTGTCGGATGGGTCCTCGCCGATGAGATCGAGAGAAAGCGGTGTTTCGGCCAGAATCGCAAGGTTGCGAAGATCATCCAGGAACTGCTCCATTTCCTCATGTGACCATTTGTGACGTCGCATGATCTTCGGATAACGCAAAACTTTTCCCAGCTCTATCAATATTGGTTCGGACACCACGAGTTGGAACAACTCGCGCCTCCATGCCGTGAACAGGCGTGCAGGAGTGCCCTGTGGATTGATAATGCCGCTGACGAAAACGTTGGCGTCCAGCACCGCGCCGATCACGGTTTGCGGCGGGCGCCTTTTTCGCGGACAGATTTAACGCCGGAGGCGATTTCCCGCTCTAGAACTTCTGGATTCTCCTTCTTGTTGCGCTCCCAGACTTCATCCACCATTCCAAATAGACGGTCGCGCCGTTGGCGCCACTGCTCCAGTTGCCACACTGGCACGACAGCTGCCATCGGCCGCCCCGCGCGCTCAATCACAATCTGATCGCCGTTATAGTAAACCTCCTCCAGAAGCTGCCCCAGGTTCTGCCGTGCTTTGATCGCGTTAACCTTCTTGATCATACTGGTCATATTAATCATATCAATCCACATGCCTTAACGCCAGGGAACCAATGGCCTCTCCCTGGTCTCGAAACATAGGCATGATCCTTCCGTATGACCTCACCATCGAAGCTGCTGTCGCCTGCGGTATGGACCGCGCCGCCGCCCAGGTTTGCAGCCGGCTCCGGCGGGGCTTTGGTACGCTGCGGACCATCGTGCTCGAATCCCGTGCCCAAACGCTCGAAGCGGATCTCGCTTCCCGTCAGGATTTCGTCTCGAGGAGGAACGTCGGCGCCATGCCGGCGATCGTGGAAAAGCCCGAGCTCACGTCTGTGATCTGCGTCGAGCAGCTCCCCACTTTGCCGAGGAAAATGTGCGGGTAGACATCCACGTCCATCGCGCGGATGTCGAGGCTGCCGAACTGGTGCACCGGGAAGTCCACCGTCGGAATCTTCACACGCTCCTGAACCACATAGGGGCTCCGCAGCGCCGTATTGATCGCCTTCTGCCAGCCGGCCTCATCGCTCTCCCAGCCGCGGAAGGAATGCATATCCGTGGAAGTATCGTTGGGCTTCAGCACCAGTTTTTCGCGGTGCCTGGAGATGAACTCCACAAGATCCACCGACTTGTTCTTATACTTAGTTTTCGACTGCGTCACCAGCCGCGTCCACGGGATATGGTCGCGGATCGCTTTCTTCTCCGCCGCGGGAAACGAAGCGGTCACCGTCTCATCGGTCAGCAACCCAAAGATTGCCTTCTTCTGCACCAGCTCCGTCCGGAAGCTGTTCACCATGCACACCGTGCCTTCGCGATACGCACGAACCAGCGGGTGCGCCAGGTCAAACCGAACCAGAAACTCCTGCGCCGAGATGCTGCGGTAGACAATCTCGATCCCGAAATCGCCGCGGCAAAGCACGCCATTGCGGTACTCCAGCTGCTCCGGCGTTACCACTTCCGTCGGATACCCTTCGCTGCGCAGATACTCCGCCAGTAGCATGTACTCGCTCGACGGGCCTGTTTTCAGCGGCGTGCGGAACTCCACAATCGCGATCCGCGGATACTTCTTCTTGCCCGTATTCCTGTAGGCGGTAAGCAGCGCGGTTAGCAGACGCTTCATTCCCTGCAACTTGCTCAACTTGTATTTCTTCCGCAGCTTCTTCACCGGCGCGCAATCGTAGAAAAGTTCCGAGAGCGTGTCCGAGTAGGCCACTCCGGCAGGCCCGTCGGCGTAGCACTCCACAAACTGCATTGTGCCGTTATTGAGATGTGTGTCCAGCAGTGAAGTTACCGCGAGATAGGGATAACCAGGATCCACTCCGGCCAGCATCTTCTCCGCAGGCAGTAACTCAATGCGCGCCATCAGCGCAGGATTCTCCAGCACCATTCCACGCACCCGATCCATCGCCGAGTACAAAGATTCGGCTGCTTTCGTCATCGCCGTGTACTGCCGCCGCGTGATAAAATGAGGCCGCAGAACGGGACACACCGGCCGTCCACCCTGCATCAAGTGACGGGTCGCCATCTGCCTGCGCAGTTCGTCGGCCCAAGCCAAATCCTTGAATTCGGGCGTGTCCAGCAGCTTGTGATAGCGTGCGACCGCCTGGTCGAGCATGGTCATTTGCGTAGGGAAGTTTCTGTCTTCAGTATCGCACACGGAATACGGAAAGTGAAGTAAATGAAGCCTGGGCGAAGCCCGTAAAGCATTGATAACAAACCCACTTATTTTTTTAATACGGAGAACGCTATAATAGCGGATTCCCTATGAAGAACTCCAACTTTTGGGCAATCGCCTGTCTGGCTTTGGCAGCTGTGCCGGCGCCGGCCGATGAAGGAATCTGGCTGCTCAACGGCTTCCCCTCCGCGCGTGTCCACAAGCAGCACGGCTTCCTGGTCAAGCAGGATTTTCTGGACAAACTCCGCCTTGCCTCCGTCCGCCTTGTCGATGGCGGCTCCGGCTCCTTTGTCTCGGAAAACGGACTGCTCTTCACCAATCACCATGTGGCTTCCGACTGCGTGCAAAAGCTGAGCACCGCACAGCACGACTACATGAAGGACGGCTTCTACGCCAAGACCGAGGCCGAGGAAAAGACATGCCCCGGCGCGGAAGCCAATGTTCTGCTCGAGATCAAGGACGTTACCGCGCAGGTCAACCGCGAAGTACACGCAGAGACGCCCGCCGCCGACGCCAACCGTCTGCGCAAGGCCGCCATGAGCGCCGTGGAAAAGGAATGCTCCGACATAACCGGCAACCGGTGCGACGTCGTGACGCTCTACTCCGGCGGAATGTACCATCTTTACCGCTACAAGAAATACTCCGACGTGCGCTTGGTCTTTGCTCCCGAGCTCAGTGTGGCGGCCTTCGGCGGCGATCCGGACAACTTCACCTACCCACGCTATTGCCTGGATTTCGCTTTCCTGCGCGCCTATGAAAACGGCAAGCCCGCACGCACACCCGATTACCTCAAATGGAGCAAGTCCGGCGTGAAGCAGGGCGAACTGACCTTCGTCAGCGGCCATCCAGGCTCCACCGGCCGCATGGCGACGCTCGCGGAACTTCTATTCTCACGCGATGTCTCCTACCCGTTTCTGCTCGGCTATCTGGACGGAGTGATCCAGTCGCTCAAGAAATTCTCCGCTCACAGCGAAGAGAACAAGCGAATTGCCCAGGACAACCTGTTCAGCCAGCAGAACAGCTTTAAGGCCTTCACCGGTTTCCTGGCCGGCTTGAAGGACGATTCCCTCATCGGCCGCAAGCGCGACGACGAGCAGAGCCTCAAGGCGAAGATCATGTCCAACGAGGAGAGCCGCGCCAAGTACGGCAAGACCTGGGACGAAGTCGCCGCGGCCTACAACGAGTACCGCGAATTCTATCGTCCTTTGCTTCTTCTGGAACGCCTTCCCGTGCGCGGATCGGAGCTGTTCCCCATCGCGCGCGCCGTGCTCCGTTATCCGGTCGAGAAGGCAAAGCCCAATGCACAGCGGCTTCGCGAATACTCCGAAGCCGGCCTCGCCTCACTCGAGCAGAGCATGTACAGCGACGCTCCCATCCATCCGGAGATGGAGATCGCGATGGTGCAGCACTACCTGCGTTATCTGAGCAAGGAGTTGGGCCCGGAGAATCCGCTCTTGAAGCAAATGCTCGACGGCCGCGGCCCGGCCGAAGCGGCGCGCCACATTGTGGAAACCTCTAAGTTGAGCGATGTGGCCGAGCGCAAGCGCCTGGCCGCCGATGCCAAGCTAGCCGCTGCAAGCCAGGACGGAATGCTCAAGCTGGCCCGTATCCTCGACGAAGAGGCGCGCCGCCTGCGCCGCCGCTACGAGGATCGCATTGAAGCCGTCGTCACCGGCAGTGCTTCGCGCATCGCGCAGGCTCGCTTTTCCGTCTACGGCAGCGAGGATTATCCGGACGCCACGTTTACCCTGCGCATTTCCTATGGACCGGCCAAGGGCTACAAAGACGCAAACAATCGCGCCGTCCCCTACGCCACCGATTTCGCCGGTCTCTATGCCCGCGCAACCGGCAAGGAACCCTACGAGCTGCCAGAGCGGTGGCTGAAGAGCAAGTCCAAACTCAATCTGAGAACGCCATTTAACTTCGTCACCACCTGTGACACCCATGGCGGCAACTCCGGCAGCCCGACTGTGAACACCAAAGGCGAGGTGATCGGCATTCTCTTTGACGGAAACATCGAGGGGCTCCCCAACCGCTTCCTTTACCGCGATGAACGCGAGCGCTCCGTGCATGTCCCCAGCCAGGGAATCGTCGAGTCCCTGCGCAAAATCTACGGCGCTTCGCGCATTCTCGCCGAGCTGAATGTGATAGACAAGTAGTCATGAATCTCTGGGCCGCGGCCGTATTGGCGGCGGTTCTGCCGCTCGCGGCCGAACCGCTCCGGGCGGGACGCGCGGCCGTCAAGATCACCCCTCCCACCGGCGTTCCCATGGCCGGCTACTACTCCATTCGCCTCGCCGAGGGCGTCCACGATGATCTCTACGCTAAGGCCATCGTGCTCGACGACGGCCTGAAGAAAGCCGCCCTCGTCGCCTGCGACCTCGTCGATATCAGCGCGGAGCTGGTGGAAGAATCGCGCAAGCAGATTCAGTCCCTCACCGCGATCCCCCCCGAGCGCGTCATGATCAGCGCCACCCACTCGCACACCGGGCCACTGCTGCGCCCACGCTTTCTCAAGGCGGCGGAGCCCGGGCCTCGCAGGCTCGCCGAACAATACCGCGCGGGCTTGCCCGGTAAGATCGCCGAGGCAGTCAAACTGGCCGACGCGGGATTGACGACGGCGCGCGCCTGGGCCGGCGTGGGCCACGAGGAATCGATCAGCTTCTACCGCCGCTTCCTGATGAAGGATGGCACGGTACGCTTCAATCCCGGCAAACTGAACCCGGAGATCGTGCAGCCGATGGGCGTCATTGACCCCGATGTCAACGCCTTATGGCTGGAGAGCGCCGAAGCAAAGCCGCTCGCGCTCTACGTCAACTTCGCCCTGCACCTGGACACCGTCGGCGGCACGCAGTATTCGGCCGACTATCCCTACACCTTGTCGAAACTCATGGGAAAATTGCGTGGCGCCGACCTGCTCACACTGTTCACCATCGGCGCGGCCGGCAACATCAATCACATCGACGTGAAGACCAAGGCGCCGCAGAAGGGCCACGGTGAGGCGCAACGCATCGGCACGGTGCTGACCGGCGAGGTACTCAAGACCCTGACTCGCGGGGAGCGCGTCGAAGGGGAAAGCGTAGAGGCTACCCGCGAAGTAGTCCGCCTCCCTGCGCCCTCCTTCCGCGCCGAGGAAGTCGAGGCCGCCCGCCGCGTCTGGGCACAGTTCGGCCAGCCGAAGCCGCCGCCGTTTCTCGATATGGTGCACGCCGCCAAGGTGCTTGACGTCGCCGACCGGAATGGCCAGCCGATCGAGGCGGAAGTGCAGGTGGTCAGCCTCGGCCGCCGTGTCGCCTGGGTCGGACTGCCGGGCGAAATCTTCGTCGAGCTCGGCGTGGCCATCAAGAAAGCCTCTCCCTTTCCGCAGACCGTGATCGTCGAACTGGCCAACGGCAATATCAGCTACGTGCCCACCAGGAAGGGTTTCAGCGAAGGCGCATACGAGGCCGTGAGCGCACGTTGCGCGCCCGGCTGCGGAGAGATGCTCGCCGAAACGGCCATTCGCCTGCTTGCCGCATTGCACCGCAAGACACAATTGCAGTAGAGTCATAGACGGCGAACGGGGCGAAAGGAGAAGTACTGTGAGAAAGATTCTGGTTTTGGCCGGACTGGCACTGGCGGTCGCCATCGGCTACGGCGCCGATTTTTGGGAAAAGAAAAAGTTCGCCGAATGGACCACCAAGGACGCCGACAAGATGCTCAAGGATTCGCCCTGGGCCCAGAAGGTCGAAGTGGCGATGGGCGGCGGCATGGGCTCCGGAATGGGTGGCCGCGGCGGCGGCGGTGGCAGGCGTGGAGGTGGCGGCATGCCCGGTGGTGGCGGCGGTGGCGGATTCGGCGGCGGTGGCGGCGGTGATGAAGGTGGCGGCGGCGGTGGCGGCGGTGGAATGCCCGGCGGGGATGCGCCTCGTCCCACGATGAGCTTCACCGTGCGCTGGCATACGGCGCTGCCCATCAAGCAAGCCGTGGCGAAGATGCGCTTCGGTGATGAAGCCGCAACCGCGCCACAAGCCAAGCAGATGCTCGAGCGCCAGGAGAACGCCTACATCATCGGCCTCAGCGGCCTCCCCCCCGCGATGCTCCGCGGTGGCGGCGGCGGACGTCCGGGCGGCGGCCCCGGTGCAGAAGGCAAAGGCGGCCCACCACGTGAGGGCGGTGGCGGCGGCGCGGCGATGGGAGAACGCATGAAGCAGGCCGTCCAGCTCAAGCGCAAGGACAAGGAACCCCTCAAGCCCGTCAACGTCCAGGCCGAAATGGACCAAGCCACCCAGCGCGCCAACGTCTACCTCATCTTCCCGCGCGAGGAAGCCACGCAGATCACGCTCGATGACAAGGAAGTGGAACTCGAAATCAAACTCGGCCAGAACGACATCAAGCGCAAGTTCAAGCTCAAGGATATGGTCTACGACGGCAAGCTGGAGCTTTAATCTGACCGGCGCCTTCCGGCCATCCGGCCGGGATGACCATCGATACCGCCGCCTGACGGGGAAATACTTGTGATCGTGCTGGTGGGCACCGATGTGCTGATCGATCTTGTGCTGGCCTGCAATCCCTAACGTCTTGGACCCTGCTGGATACGCTCGAGCGCCGTCCGGACACAGGCCCGCCCCTGCCTCTGTGCTCAGTGAGCTGCAAGCCGGACATTGACAAGAAGCTGCGCGTTTCTTAACTCTTGTCTTGCTTATGCGCGCGCCGAGGCCCCCTCGCCCAGCTTGTCGAAAAACCTCTTGATCATCACCTTCGCCGTGGAATCCAGCAGCCGCTGGCCCACGGCGGCGATTGTGCCGCCCACATGCACGTCGCCTTCATAAGCCACTTCAGTCCCGCCATTCTGCGCGGATAGATTCAACAGTCCCTCGCCCTTCATGAACCCGACCCTGCCCGAGCCTTCCACAATCAGCCGGAAACTCTGCGGCGGCTTCGTATCGGCAATGCGCACCTTGCCTTCAAACAGCCCGGAAAAAGCCGCCAGCGCCATCTTCATTTTCATCGCATACTCGTTCTCGCCGATGCGATCCAGCGATTCGCAGCCGGGCATGCAGCGCGCCAGCGCTTCCGGATCCTGGAGCAGCGCGTAGGCCTGCTCCGGAGAGCAGGCCATCTGGTAAGAGCCGGAGATCTTCATGCGGCGCGGGAAACAGCTGCCTGTATCGCGCGCGCCGTATACACGCGCGCCATTTGCGAGCGGTAGTTGGATGAGGCGTGGATGTCGGAGTTGGCATCGACGCCATCGGCCACCACCGCGGCGGCCTTGCCGATCTCCTCCTCGGAGCCCGATGTGCCTTCCAGCAGCTTCTCCACCGCCGCCGCGCGGAAGGCGCACGAACTCAGCCCCGTAACGCCAATCCGCGCGAACGAGATCTTACCCGCCGTCTTCCGAATCCGCGCCGCAACCCCGACTATCGCGAAGCCGGAGGCCGGCTGCAGCATCTTCTGGTAGCTGACGCCCGTGCCGGCCGTCTCCACAGGAACGACTACTTCCCGCACCAGTTCGCCCTCCTCCAGCGCCGTCGTGAAACTGTCGATCAGGAAATCGCTGAACGCCAGCGTCCGGTCGCCGCTTGATTTCACCAGACGCACCTTGGCCTCCAGCGCCAGCAGCGCCGCGGGATAATCGGCTGCCGGGTCGGCATGCGCGACGCTACCGCCGATCGTCCCCATATTGCGCACTTGCACGTCGCCGATAAGCGAAGCGGTTTCAGCCAGCAGCGGACAGCTGGCTCGCAGCAGCGCGGAAGACTCCAGCTGATGATGCGTCGTCATCGATCCAATGACGATTGAGCCCTTGTCCTCCGTGATGCCGTTCAGCGCGGCCACGCGGCCCAGATCCACCAGGTGTTCCGGCGCCGCCAGCCGCAGCTTCATCAGCGGAACAAGGCTCATCCCGCCCGCTAGCACCTTGCCGCCCTTCGCGATCAGCTGCAACGCCTCCTCCACTGTGTTCGGAGCCGAATAATCGAAATTCTCGGCAATCATTGCTGGCCTCCTTGTAGCAGATTCCAGATTTTTTCCGGCGTCAGCGGCATGTCGATATGCCGCACCCCCAGCGGACTCAGCGCGTCAACTACGGAGTTGACAAGCGCCGGCGAGCAGCCGATTGTGCCCGCCTCCCCAACGCCTTTCACCCCGAGCGGATTCACCGGCGATGGCGTCTCCGTGTGGTGGCTTTCAATCCACGGCATCATCGTCGCCTTGGGGATGGCATAGTCGGTCAGCTCGCCCGAGAGCAGCTGGCCGCTGTCATCGTATACGGCCTGCTCGTACAGAGCCTGGCCGAGACCTTGCGCGACGCCGCCATGCACCTGTCCATCCACAAGCAGCGGATTGACTATGCGCCCACAGTCGTCCACGGCAACATAACGCGCGACTTTCACCTTCCCCGTCTCCCTGTCGATTTCGGTCACGGCGACATGCGCGCCGAAGGGAAACGTGAAGTTCGGTGGCTCCCAGAAATAGGTGGCTTCCAACCCCGGCGCTTCGCCTTCCGGCAGCTTCATCGCGCGGTAGCTGGCGCCCGCGATTTCACCAAGCGTTACCGACTTGCCCGTCTTCGAACATGTGCAGCAGCCGCCGGAATAACTGACGCTTTCTGAATCCAACAGCATCGCGCCGAACTTCGTGATCTTCTCCTTCAGCTTCTGCAGCGCGTAATAGAGCGCCGGCCCACCAACCGCCGTGCCGCGGCTGCCAAACGTCCCGATGCCGTAAGGGACAACGGCCGTGTCCCCATGCACCACCAGAACGTCGTCCAGGTCAACGCCCAGCTCATCGGCGGCGATCTGCGCGAAGGTCGTCTCCTCGCCCTGGCCGTGAGGGGATGCGCCCGTGCCCACCGTGACCTTGCCCTGCGGATCGACGCGCACCGTCGCGCATTCCCATCCGCCGGCCGGCGTCGCGGGCGAAGGCCCGAACGCGCAGATCTCCCCATAGGAAGAGATACCGACGCCCATCAGCCGGCCCTGTTTGCGGGAATCGTTCTGCTGTTTGCGCAACCCCTTGTAGTCGACGATTTCCATCGCCTTCTTCAGCGGCAGATCGTAGTTGCCGCTGTCGTAAATCAGCCCTGTGCCGGTCGAGAACGGAAACTCTTCCGGCTGGATGAAGTTCTTCAGCCGGATCTCGGCCGGATCCATTTTAAGCTCCGCCGCCAGGATGTCCACCATGCGCTCGATGCCGTGCGTGGCCTCTGGCCGCCCCGCGCCTCGATACGCGTCGGTGGGGACGCAATTGGTAAACACCCCGGCGATATCGGCACGGATGTTCTTGAAGCGGTAAAGGCCCGGCATCATCAGCACCGACAAGGTGGGGATGGCCGGCGTCAGCAGCTGGTGGTAAGCGCCGAGGTCCTGTATCAGCTTCAGCTTCAGGCCCACCATGGTGCCGTCCTTGCGGGCGGCAAGCTCAAAGTAATCGACGTGTCCGCGGCCGTGGATGGTGCACAGATAGTTCTCCCGCCGCGATTCAATCCACTTCACCGGCTTGCCGATCTTCATCGCGACGAAGCCCATGAGAGCCTCCTCCGCGTAGACGTTCAGCTTGCTGCCGAAGCCGCCGCCAACCTCCGGCACCACCACGCGCGTGTGATGTTCCGGCAGCCCGAGCATCATCGCCAGCAGCGTCCGCAACAGGTGCGGAATCTGCGAGGAGGAATAAATGGTCAGTGACTTGTCCCCCGTGTTCCAGTCCGCAACCACCCCACGCGTCTCAATCGACGTTGGAATCAGCCGCTGGCTGGTGATCCGTTCCTTCACCACCACCTCGGCTTCGGCGAACGCCTTGTCCACCTCCCCGCCTTCCTGGTGAAAATGGAAAGCGACGTTGTCCGGCCACTCCGGATGCACAGCCGGAGCACCCGCCGCGATCGCCTTCTCCGGATCCGCCACGGCCGGAAGAACCTCGTAATCGACCTCGATACGATCGGCGGCGTCGCGCGCGATGTAGCGGTCCGTTGCGACAACAACCGCAACCGGGTGCCCGACAAAATACACGCGGTCCACTGCCAGGATGTGATGATGCGGCACGCGCAGCCCCGGAAGGCTCGCGCCGCAAGGCACCGGGCCCACGTCCTTGGTATCAGCGCCGGTGAAAACAGCGGTCACGCCCGGCAGCTCCAGCGCCGCCTTTACATGGATCCCCTTGATGCGCGCCGCCGCGTGCGGGCTGCGCACGATGCAGGCATGATGCATGCCCGGCATTTGGATGTCGTCCACATAGGTGGCGGTGCCGGTAATCAGCCGCGGGTCTTCCTTCCGCCGGATGCGCTTGCCGACAAGGGTTTCGGGTTTCGTGATCGTGGTTGCCATGTTCTACGCTCCGATCTTCGCCGCGGCGGCCTTCACCGCGTTGACGATGTGTTGATAGCCGGTGCAACGGCAGAGATTGCCCTCAATGCCATGACGGATTTCTCCCTCCGTCGGATTCGAGTTGCGCTCCAGCAGCTGCTTGGATGCCATGATCATGCCGGGCGTACAGAATCCGCATTGCAGCCCGTGCTCATTCCAGAATGCCTCCTGGACAGGATGCAGATGGCCGTTGGAAGCCAGTCCTTCGATGGTCAGCACGTTGCGCCCGTCGGCCTGAACCGCAAAGACCGAGCAGCTCTTCACTGCTTTGCCGTCGATTTCAACGGTGCAGGCGCCGCAGAGCGAGGTTTCGCAGCCAATATGCGGCCCGGTCAGGCCAAGCCTCTCGCGCAAATAGTGGATTAACAGAAGTCGTGGCTCGACTTCGTCGTTGCGGCTGATGCCGTTAACCGTGACGCGTATGGTTTTCTTCATGATGTGTTGTCTCCAGCGGGGCAGCCGAAATTCCCCGGCGGTTATCGACGATATCAGATTTGTCAAAACTTGGGTAGAGGGTTTCCGTTTTGCATTGCGCTTCCGGACAGAGAGAATCTAGGGCAGAAGGAGATCCCATGCGCCTCACTGCCTTGCTTGTCGCACTCGCCGCCGCCGCACTCGCCCAGCCCTCCGCGCCCGCCGGCCCCGCCGTGCGCTCCCCAGAGGTTCACCCCGATTGCCGTGTCACTTTCCGCCTGCTGGCCCCCAAGGCTACCGAGGTCACCCTGCGCGGCGAATGGATGGAAGGCCCCGGCCGCCTGTCCTTAACCAAGGGTGAGGACGGCGTCTGGAGCCTTACTGTCGGCCCGCTGCCCGCCGACCTCTATTCCTACTCCTTCCAGGTCGACGGCCTCCAGGTGCTCGATCCGCGCAACCCGCTCGTCAAGCTCGGCGCCACCGCCTCCAACAACAGCCTCGTCGACATTCCCGGCGAGCGCGTCGCCTTCCACGCCATTCGCGACGTGCCGCACGGCACCGTTCACGTGCATCACTACATGTCCAAGCCCGCCGCCGCCGTGCTCGCCAAGCCCGAAGAAACCAACAAGAAACTGCGCCTGTTCTGGATCTCCTGCGGCAAAACCGATTTCCTGCTGCTTTCGGTGGAAGCGCTGCTCGAGAGTCTCAACAAGCACAACATCCGTCACACTTGGCGGCCCACCCAGGGCGGCCACACATGGACCAACTGGCGCTTCTATCTCGCCGAATTCCTCCCGCTCCTATTCAGCGCTTCCTGATTACATCCACCGGGAGGCGATGGCTAGCAGACCGAGGGTCGCGGCAAGGCCCGCTAGCAAGACGTGAGGGCGGGAAAACCGCCACGGCGCCGGAGCCGGCTCCGGCGGGACGCCAGCGCACTCTTCCTGAATCAGCGAAGCCCCGCTGGCGCGTGGCAGCGGCACCTTGAAGTTTTCCAGGTCGAACGAGTTGATGTGTTTCTCGATTCTCTCCCGGAACTGATCCAGATTCGAGCCGAGCCGCTCACGCACTTCACCGGGCAGCCCCTCAAGGGCCTCTTCCACCGATGGCGGAGAAGGATCCTTCACAATCGAAAATCCGAGAGAGTCGGCAAGCCGCGTCGAGAGCTTCACAAGCGACAGTAGCCCCGGCTCCGCCGCCGAAAACGGCTGATGATGATTACCCGCCACGGAGCCGAAATCGGGCGGCAGCTTCCAGGATTGTGTCAAATGCTTGCCCGCCTGACAGTGATCCAGCCCAAAGCTGGCACGCTCGGCGCCCATCAGATCCACCGAGTATCCGTCGGCGGCCTTCGCATTGAGGTCTCGAAGCAGTTCGGCGTACTCATTCGGTTTCGCCGCCAGCAGACCTAGCACTCCGATATCATGCATCAGCCCTGCCGTGTAAGCCTCTTCCCGCCTTACTCCGAACGCCGCCGCGCATTCATCGGCGATCAACGCGCACGCCACCGTGTGCCGCCAGCACCGCCGCAACTCATCCACCTTCAGCGCCACTTTCAGATACATCCGCGTGGCAACCGTCAGCGAAACCGTCTTGATCTGCTCCAGCCCCAGAATCACCAATGCGTGCTGCAGCGTCGTAATCTGCGAGCGGAACCCATACAACGGCGAGTTAGCCCGCTGTAATATCTCCGCCGAAAAGGCCGGGTCCACCTTTAACAAATCCAACACATCGCTGATATTGACGTCCTCATCCGACACCAGCTGCAGCACCCGGATCGCAATCGGCGGAAATGCCGGAACTTTCAGTTTTCGAAGCAGCTTTTCCGGAGAATCTTGCAGCAGCGCGTTTCGCATGCGGGTCCTTCTCATCTCTCTCTTCGTCCCTTTCCTGGGCAGGTTTAACATTTGCCCCGCGTTACAATGGCCTCAGCTGGTGTCTTCCAAGTCCATTTCGCACTATCAGATCCTTCACAAGCTCGGTGAAGGCGGCATGGGGGTCGTTTCCCTCGCTAAAGGCACCCGCCTCGGGAGCCAGGTCGCTCTCAAAATCCTCCGCCCGGAGGCCCTTCAGCGGCCCGAGGGCAGGCAGCGCTTCATCCAGGAGGCCCGCACCGCCTCCTCCCTCAACCATCCCAACATCGTCACGATCCACGACATCGACGATGCCGACGGCGGCCATTTCATCGCGATGGAGTTCGTCGCCGGCATCGGGTGAAGAGGAGTCCATCACCGGCGAACTGGCCGAAGGTCGCCGGGGGCGAACCCATCCGGCTGACCCATGAGGAAACCGACGATTACGAACCAGCCTTCTCACCAGACGGCAGCCGTATCGCCTTCCGCTCAGAGCGCGACGGCGGAGCCATCTACCTCACCTCGGCGCTCGGCGGCGAGCCGCGGCTCATCGCAAAGGACGGTCGCAGCCGTACATCCTGTTCCTCGGCTCGAAAGTGCTCGGCCCGCCAGACTACGATTGGTGGGTTACCCCGCCCGGTGGCGGGCAGGCCATCAATACCGGCGCCCCGGTAGGCAAACCTTTTGCCGTATGCCATTTCCACAACGCTGTCCGGTCCCTGATGAATCTGGAAGGCCCTGGCCAGGTCAGCCTCTCCGTCGGTGCCGATCTGATGGTCTTTTCCATGGGCCATCTCACAGGCAACATCTGGATGACGGAACTCCCCAGGAGCCGATAAGTTCAGGGTTATGAGAGGCTTCTAAGGAAGGAAAGGGGAGAGTAGGGGCGCATTGAGCGGAATGCACGCCAGCCACCCTCCCCTCAGAATCTCCAGGGTCCTCCGAACCCCGGAGATTCCCTCCGATTCGTTTTCCAGGAGGTGTCCAGGGAAAACGAAACATCGTCTCTCACTTCTATATGCGGTAAACGGAGGAAGAACTGATCACGGATCCGAAAAAAATCTACTGGCCGTCCGATTGCGACATCGCCCGGTGCAGCCACGCCTGCGCCAGCCGCAACTCGCGCCCCACCGTGGCGGTGGAGATCCCCAACGCTTGCGAAATCTCCTCGCTCGTCAGCCCGCCGAAGTAGCGGAACTCGATGACCCGGCATTTGCGCGCATCAAACTGTTCCAGCTCGGCCAGCGCCTTGTCTAGAGCGATCAGCTCCTCCGAACGCCTTAGCGAAAAGGAAACCGTCTCCTCCAGCGGAACTCTCTGTGACAAACCTCCCCGCTTATGCGCCCGGTGGGAGCGGGCGTGATCCACGAGAATCTGCCGCATCAGCTGCGCCGCCACTCCGAAAAAATGCGCGCGGTTGCGGAATTCCGGAGTCTGTTGGTCCATCAGCCGCAAGTAAGCCTCATGAATCAGCGCCGTGGGCTGTAGCGTATGATCCGGCCGCTCTCTCGAAAAGTAGCTGTTGGCCAGCCGCCGCAGCTCCTCGTACACCAGCGGCGTCAATTGATCCAGCGCCTCTTTGTTGCCGCTCTGCCAATCCTCAAGCAGCCGCGTGATCTGATGAGACCGGGAGTCGGCCGAAGGCTGGCCCGCCGTACTCATTTTCTTCTGTTCAGAAAACGCAGCAGAGTCTCCGGGTCGTCAGTGATGATGGCGTCCACACCTGCTGATACGAGCCGTTGCCAGTCATTGGATTCGTTTGCGGTCCACGGTACTACCTGGAGTCCGGCCGCGTGCGCCGCCTTCACTCGCTCCGCTGTGACAAGCCGGTATTGCGGTGAAATAATCGAAGCGCCGGCTTCCCGCGCCAGTGCCACCCAGTCCTTCGGCGGGCCGGAATACAAAGCCGCCCGCCGGATCTCCGGAGCCAGTTTCGCCGCCGCGTGCAGCGTCCGGAAATCGAACGACTGAAGAATCACACGCGATTCCAGCTTGTGCCGCCGCACCCCTTCCACCACCAGCCGCGCGAACTCCTCCGGCCCCGGCGTGTATTGCGGCTGATCCGCGAAGATCTTCGTTTCGATGTTGAAGTGAAACGAACCGCGGCCGGCCAGCGACAGCACCTCATCCAGCGTCGGAACCCGCGTTCCCGGGATCGCTTTCTGTTTCGGGTAATCCGGATTCGCCACGGCCCCGCAGTCCCACCGCCGGAGTTGCTCCAGCGTCATCTCCCGGATCACACGCGTCCCCGCCGGACCCCGGCAGAACTTCTCGTTCATCGTAGGGTCGTGTGAAGCCACCACCACGTTGTCCTTGGTGACCGCAAGATCCAGCTCCAGTACGTCCACACCCAGGCTGATAGCGTATTCAAAAGCCGGAATCGTATTCTCCGGCAGCACCGCCCGCGCGCCTCGATGGCCGTGCACGAGAATCTCCGCACCCGCCGCCTGCAGGGATGTGAGCATAATGAAAACTGCCAGTGCGCGCATTGGCAACCAGCTTTTTATTTTACGACGAATTGGAGGTCTAAATATGCAACCCTTATCCCGTAGAAACTTCGCCAAGTCGGGCGCATTCACCGCACTCAGCTATTCCCGGATTCTCGGTGCCAACGACCGCATCCGGATGGGTCACATCGGACTCGGCAACCGGGGCGATCAAGTCCACGATGGCTTTCTCGAACATGGCGATCAACAAACGATTGCGATCTGCGATTTGCGGCCCGAATACCTCGACCTGGCCGCCTCTAAAAGCCGCAGCAATCCCACTCGCTACACCGACTACCGCAAGCTGCTCGACAACAAGGAAGTCGACGCCGTATCCATCGCCACGCCCGACCACTGGCATGCGCTGATGTTCGTCGACGCCTGCCGCGCCGGCAAGGATGTTTATGTGGAAAAGCCCTTATCGCTAACCGTCGCCGAAGGCCGCAAAATGGTCGATGTCGCCGCCGAAACCAAACGCGTCACACAGGTCGGCATCCACCGCCGCTCCGCCAGGTTCCTCATGGAAGCCGCCGAGTTCGTACGCAATGGCGGCATCGGCCACGTCACCGTCGCCAAAGGCTATCACGTGATGAACGAGTGGCCGCACGGCATCGGCAATCCCCCCGATGGCCCTCCGCCGAGCGAGGAAGAATGGGACCGCTGGCTCGGCCCCGCGCCCAAGGTGCCCTACAACAAGAACCGCACTGATTACAATTTCCGCTGGTTCTACGATTACAGCGGCGGCCAGCTCACCAACTTCGGCGTCCATTATATGGACATGATCCGCTGGTGCCTCGGCAAGGAAGCCCCGGCTGCCGTGACCGCCATGGGCGGCAAGTTCGCCGTCCAGGATAACCGCGAAGTGCCCGACACGCTCGAAGTCCTTTGGCAGTTTGAAGGCGGCACCCTGGTCGTCTTCAGCCAGTACAACGCCAACGCCGCCCCTTCCAACGCGCAGAACTCCGAGATGGAGCTGCGCGGCACCAAGGGCACCATGTATCTGCACGGCAACCGCTGGGAGGTAGTGCCGGAACAGATCCTCGGCCACCCGCGCCCAGTCCGCACCCCCATCGGCCGCGATGAACAACGCGCCATCGAGCGCGGACCCCGCAAGCCGATGATCGAACCCCGCTCCGGCAAAGGCAGCGCCGACACCGCCTTCCACGCCCGTAATTTCCTCGATTGCGTCAAGAGCCGCGCCAAGTGCAACTGCGACATCCTCACCGGCCACATCTCCACATCGGCCACCCTCATCGGCGCCATCGCCCTCAAAACCCGCAGCTTCCTCGAATGGGACTCGAAAGCGGAGCGCTTCACCAACAACAACGACGCCAACCGCTGGCTCAGCTACAAATACCGCGCGCCGTATAAGCTGTAGCTCAGAATATGCGCTTTCGAATCCCCGGTCTCGACTCACAACGGAAGGAGTCCGGGAAAAGCTATCTCGAGTTCCTGCGAACCGAATCCCTCAGCGCCGGCCTCTATGTACTGCGCCCGGGCGAGCACGACCTGCAAGCAGCCGCATACCGAGGTTGAAGTCTACTACGTCATCGATGGCCGAGCACAGTTCTACTATGACGGCACCGACATCCCGGTGGAAAGTGGAGCAGTCTTGTTTGTCCCCGCCGGCGTGCAGCACCGCTTCCACAAGATCGAGCAGGATTTGAAGCTGCTGGTATTCTTTGCCCCAGCCGAAAGGACGGGCAGCTAAAAGGACTGAACGGTAGTGCGCTAAAAGAATTTAGCGGACTACCGACTGAACCAGCCGGGCCGTGAAATGCTACGATCAGTTCGTATGGAGTTGGCGATCCGGATACAGATCGAGGAGTTGCCGGACGGCTTGTTCCTGGCAACCTCAGACGAACTCCCGGGCTTGGTTGCCCAAGGGCGTACCGTTGCCGAAACGCTCGACATCGCGCGGGATGTCGCCAGGAAACTCATTGAGGCCCGCCGTGAACGCGACGGCATTCCGGATCTCCCCACTACTACGCACCGGCGCGACTACACGATCGTAGTTGCCGCCTGAAATGGGGCGCCTCTCCGGCTTCCGGTACAAGGAGATCGTGCGGAGGATGAAATCACATGGCTTCGAGTTCGACCGCCAAGCCGCGGGCAGTCATGAAATCTGGTTCAATCCCGTCACCAACCGGTACACTACTATCCCCAACCACCCGGGTGAAATGCCGGAGGGCACTCTTCGGGCCATCTTGAAGCAAGCCGGCATCGAGCCTCAGGATTTTCTGCGCTAACGCCTGCTCCTTACCCCTCCCGACAGCGTCCCGTCCCAGCTCCCATCCCCGGCGGCGAGTAATCCCCCAGCTTGTCCCCATCCTCCCGCGTGATCCCGTTCAGGTCCCACACTACCTTCCCGTCGCGCAGCGTCAACTCCGCCACCAGTTTCTGCGAACCCTTCATCCGCGCGCCGTAGACATCGACAAAACCGAAATCGCCCTTCGCCACACGCAGCACGGCGATATCCGCGATGGCGCCGGCCGGCAGATGCCCCAACTCCTCGCGCTTGATCTGCGGCGCCGGGTTCCAGCTCGACTTCGTAATCACATCATCCAGGCTCATCCCCATGTTCAGGAACTTCGACATCACGTTCAGCATGTCCTTCATCCCCGCGATCTTGCCCGCCTCCACCGCGCGGTCCACCGCGATCCAGTTGGGCGCCGCGTAGTGCGCTGTCTTGATCCCGATCACATGCTGCTTGTTGCTCAGCGCGGCGTCATCGGTCGCCTTCGGATCCATGTCCTCGGTCACCTGCTCCACCTCACCCGCGTGCGCGACTTGTCGATCGTCCGCCGCTTGAAGTCCGGAAAGTTGCGCCAGCCGGAGGAGCCGGCGTCCACCACCGTCGTCATGCCGCTGCGGAACGTGTGGTCCGGAACACGCTGCTCGGCCCCGTATATTGCGAGCCTTCCCCGGCAAACACATGCACGTGAATATCGATCAGACCAGTTGTCACGTAAAGCCCGGATACGTCCACCACCTTGCGCGCTCTCGATGCATCAATCGACGTGGCAACCTCGGCGATCTTCCCGCCCGCGATCGCCACGTCGCGCCGCGCGCTGATGCCGTTCTTCGCATCGATCAGGTGGCCGCCCTTCAGTAGCAGGTCATGCACCGGCTGCGCAAGGCAACAGCTCGTGATCAGGAAAAAGCTCAGTCGCACCATGGGTGCCATTATGTTTGCACCGCGCTACACTGGGGCGCATATGGCGGAGCTCAAAACCAAACCTACCAAATCCAGCGTTACCGATTTCCTGAAAGCCATCCCGGACGCCGAGCGGCGCAAGGACTGCCAGACGGTGCTCAAAATCATGAAGCAGGTCACCGGTGAGCAGCCGAAGATGTGGGGGCCGAGCATCGTCGGCTTCGGCTCTTACCATTACAAATATGCCAGCGGCCATGAGGGCGACATGTGCCTGACCGGCTTCTCCCCTCGCAAGCAGGCCCTCACACTCTACATCCTCGACGGCTTTGAGCGGCCCGAGCTGATGAAGAAGCTGGGCAAGTACAAAACAGGCAAGTCGTGTCTGTACGTTAAGCGGCTCGCCGACATCGATGCATCGGTACTCACACAGCTCATCACAGACTCGGTGGCCAGGACGAAGAAATGATGCTCCCGGCGCTGTTGCTGCTCGCCGGGAGCCTGACCACGGAAATGTGGTCGTCGATAGAGAATATCTACGCGCGCACGCTTCAGCACCCTTTTCTGCAAGGCCTCATCTCCGGCAACCTGCCGAAAGAGAAATTCCAGTTCTATCTCGAACAGGACGCCCTCTACCTCAACGCCTTCGCCGAGGCGCTGCGAATCACCGCCGGAAAGGCGCCCCGCAAGGATTGGGCCGAGACCTTGCGCCGCCACGCCGCGGAAAGCATCGAAGCGGAAAAGCAGCTACTCGAGACCGTGCTCAAGATGTACGGCTCCAGCCGCGCCGCAGCGATGGCTCCCACCAATCGCGCCTACACCAATCATCTGCTGGCCACCGCCGCCCGCGCCAGCTTCCGCGATGCACTCGCCGCCCTCCTGCCCTGCTACTGGATCTATTGGGAAGTCGGCAAGCAACTCAACAAAAGCGGCTCCCAACGCTCCGAATACCGGCAGTGGATCGAACAATACGCCGACCAGGGCTACGGCAAAGTGGTCGAAGAGGTGCTCGCGATGATGAACGCCGAAGGCGAGTCCATGAACGCGGCCGAGCGCAAACGAGCTATCCAGCTATTCACGCTCGGCGCGCGTTACGAGTACATGTTCTGGGATATGGCTTGGCGCCTGGAAGCCTGGCCGCCCTAACTAGCCGGGCGGCGGAGGTGGTGGCGGAGGCGGAGGAGCCGGGGGCGGAGGAGGCGGTGGTGCGGGCGCGCCCGTATCGCCGGGAAGCGGAGCCCCGCCGCCACCGGGCACCGGAGACCCGCCTACGGGACCGCCGCCGCCGGGAATTCCCGACCCGCGCGGACCGCGCATGATGATCGTGTAGAACGCCTCGCCCATCGCGTTCATGCCGCGCTGGATGAGACCGCCCTTGTCAATGCCGCTCTTCGCCAGCGGAACATTCTTGTAAACGCGGATCTCGTCGCCGGCGTTCAGCAGCCGCGGCTGCTCTTGCATGATCAGCCGGTGGCTCACCGCCACTTGACCTTCTTCCACGGCAACCAGCGTCGAATCGTCCGTATCCACGTTCACGTCGAAGATCGTTCCGCGAACCGTGATCACCGCCGTGGGCGTATGGATCCTGGTGCGATTGGGCTGGCCGCCCCACCGCTGCACGTGAACCTTCACGCGGCCCAGCCAGAGATCCAGCATGTCCTTCCAGCTCGGATTGCTCCGGAAGGTCACCCGCGAGTTCGGGAAGATCTCGAACGTGCTGCCGTCGTTCACCTGGAAAATCGCGTAGCCGTCGCTGCCGGTCACCACCATCTGCCGCTGCTTCACCACGTCGCCGATGTTCAGCGCCCACGCGGTGGCGTACGGGCTCGAATCCTTGTATAGGGAAACCTGCCCTTGCAGCGCCAGCACCGTCGCCGCCGTATTCTCCGGCGCCAGCGCCGGAGTCGCGTAGGGCTGCGTCTGCGCAAGGCACACCGCCACCGTGGCGGCTGTCATCAGCCACCGCACTGGCCACTTCTGGTACTTGCGAGACATACCTTGCCTTACCGGGTTAGACCCTTTCTGCGGGCAGACTTCACCCGCTCCGGTAGAGAATTCAGTCTACCACTAAAATTGCATTGCAACTATGCTGCCCATGAAAAAAATTTCTGTAACCAGTTGGCTTTTCTTCACCTCTGCCGATAGAGGGGGTGTGAGAAAGGATAGAATGGTCGCATAGGATGTGTCCAGGCGCCACAGGCCGATGGAACCGGTACCGGGAGATCATCCCGCTTCTATCGGCCCTAGCAGTACTGTTCATTAGCCCCTTGGCCAGCGCGCAGCCGCTGCCGGACGCCCGCCCGGAATGGCGTCGGATTGGTAACACCGTTGTCGACGGCTCTCTTGCCTCCCCGGCAGGCGGTCCGGTCCTGCGTGTCTGGTATTCGGAAAATGGGTTTGTTTTGTACTTGCAGACCGGGTCCGGCAAAGTATACGAAACAAATGACTTTGAGAACTGGATCGCCAGCTCCGCAGCCGCGCCTCCCCGCTTGGCCACCACCTCCAGCCCCACTCTGCCCGAGTCCGCTGCCCAAGTGAGCCGCTCCACGGCCCCCGGTTCGACACAATTCTACGCTTTGGGCAAAGCTGTTTACGCCTCGCAAGATCGTGGGACGACATGGATTTCTCTCACCCAGTTCCGCGGGCAATCGATTATCGGGGAAGGGCTTAACGATCTCGCTGTCTCCCCCCGCGATGGCGACGAGATTGCCGTAGCCGGCCAGTTCGGCGTCTGGCGCTCCATGGATGGCGGCATCACCTGGACCGGAGCCAACGAGACCCTGCCGAACCTCCCCCTCCGGCGTTTGGCACGCACCCCCGGCTCCGGGGTCTCAGCTCGCGCTGTCATCCAAACCGGCGACAACGTGGCTGAGGTGGAATGGGTTGCCGGCCACAAGGCCGGCTGGATCCCCGTCGAGCCGGACCTCACCGCCACCGAAACCGCCGTGCGTCAGCGCTGGTCTGAAACCTTGGGTCTTCAGGTTGTGGCCTCCGCCTCTTCCGCCGACTTCGTCTACGCCGGTGGCATCGGTGGCAGGTTGTGGTCCTCCGCCGACAGCGGCCGCACATGGCGGCCTTTCTACGTTGCCGGTGGCGGAAACGTCGAAAGCATCCATGTTCTGGATGGCGAACCGCGCACGGCGCTGGCCTCCCTGGCAACGGGCGATGGCGGCGCGCGCTTGGTCCGTACCATCAACGGCGGACTTTTCTGGGATGACATCACTTCCAACCTGCCGCCGGGCTCGGTGCACGCTGCCGCGGCCGATCTTAAGACCGGCGCCATCTACGCCGCCACCGATGCAGGGCTTTTCTACACCGTCAACGATCTGCGCGCCGCCGCTGGCGCAACGCCTTGGCTACGCCTGCCGGGCCTGCCCGAAGCTGCTGCCTATGATGTGAAGCTCGACGCTTTAGGCAATCAACTTTTCGCCGCCCTGGACGGCCACGGTGTCTTCGCCGCCATGGCGCCGCACCGGTTCCTGGCGCCGCGTGTGGTGAACGCCGCCGACTATAGCGTCCGCGCCGCCGCTCCGGGCGGACTTCTTAGCGTTCTCGGACGCCGCGTCGCCTCCGCGCGGGCCGGAACGCTCGAGCTGCCTGTGCTCGCCGCCACCGACGCAGAATCGCAAATCCAAGTCCCCTTTGAAGCCGCCGGCACCTCTCTCGAACTTGCCCTCACCACTTCATCCGCCGGCCGCCTCAATCTGCCCGTTCCGCTGCGTACTTCATCACCCGCCATCTTTACCGACCGCGACGGAATGCCCATCGTGCTCGACGCCGACCTCGGCGTTCTCCTCGATGCCATGACCCCCGCACGCGCCGGCGCCCGCATTCAAATCCTCGCCACCGGGCTCGGCAGAGTCGTTCCCGAATGGCCTACAGGGCTGGCCGCGCCGCTGGAGAACCCGCCCCGCGTGGCCGAAACCGTCCGCGTCTATCTCGACCGCGCCCAGCTTCGTGTCATCCGCGCCACGCTCACCCCCGGCTACATCGGCTTCTACCTGATCGAAGTGGAGATCCCCGACATCGTCGATAACGGCCCCGCCGAACTCTACGTCGAATCCAGCGGCGAATCCAGCGCGCGCGTCAGCATCTACCTCTCCCGCTGATCGATCCGCTCTAAAATTGCCGCCGCCGTCGCATCGCCAGGCTTCACGATACTGAGGATTTCTGAGATGTGATCCTCGCCCTCTACGTAAACCAGGTCGCTCTTGATCCCCGCCTTGCTCAGCGCTTCCTGGAAGAGCCGCGCCTGCCGCGGCAGGAACGGATAATCCCACTGGCAATAGGTGACCAGGAACGGCGGCGCCGCCAGCCCCGCCCTCACATGCGTCAGCGGCGAAGCCTGCCGCCGCGTCTCCTGATCCTGCGTGAACACATTCGGCAGCATGTCCACGTTGTACACTCCGCTCAACGCGAACGTGCCGGCGATGGCCGACGGCTTCAGCCCGTGCTTGGCCAGGTGGCGGTGATCGAGCGTCAGCAACGACACCAGGTGCCCGCCGGCGGAGTGACCCGCGATGTAGATGCGCCCGGTATCGCCCCCCCGCGCGGCAATCGAGGATACCGTCCAGGCGAAGGCGGCGGCGACATCCTCAATATGGGCCGGGTGGAGGTTTGCGGGAGAGAGGCGGTAGCTGGGGATCACCACTCCAATTCCCTCACCAGCGAACCGGTTGCCGAGCGCAGTGTAAAGGCTGCGGTCGCCGCTGCGCCACGCACCCCCGTGGACAAAGAACAGCACCGGGAACAGCTTCTTGTTCTTCGGCAGGTACAGGTCCAGCTTGTGCTTGGCCGCGTCTTCCGGCTTGCCCTCCGCGTAGTCGATTCCACGCTCGATCGTCACGTTCTCTGAGCTGACGTTGGGCGGAAACAGGATGGCCGGCGCCACGCCGGTCATATGGATCGCTCCGGAGTAGATCCACGGACGGGACTCCCCGTCCACATCCAGCCACGCTTCCAGCCGGTACGCGCCGCCTTCCTTGGCCGTAAAGTTCAGCTCCTTGCCCTTCCATTCCTGCACCAGTTGGCCGTTGCGGAACAGCTTCAGGCTGGCCTCCACCGGCAGCCGCGCCACCAGCCGGTTGGACGTGCCGGGAACGCGGTCACCCATATCAAACACGCCGAGATTATTCACCGCCACAAAGCTGAAGCCGGTGGCGTCGCACAACCAGTCGTGCGAGACGTAGGTGCGTCCGGCGCGCAGCGCCGCGCGGATCGAAGACTCGGTCAGCTGCCGCGCCAGGATATGCGTCGAGGCATTCCGGAAGCTCACCTCGTACGGATCGAACACCTCGCTCTTGAAAATCTGGTTGCGGTGCGCGTCGTTGGCGGCGATGGCCGTGAACGGGCGCTGCGCCAGCTGCCGGTCCCAATAGGACGTGAACAGGGCCTGGTAATCTTGTTGCGAAGCGAAGAACTCATCCGGATATTGCCGTTGCAGCTCCACGAGCTTCTCCCACGCCGCGGGATCGGCCATCGCCTTTTGAAACCACGCCACAAACTCGCTTTCATCTTTGGCGTCCGTGTGCCGGTTATAAATCTCCATCCCGTCGAATCCCTCCGCGGAAGCCTCCGGCCGCTCCTCCAGATGCGACAGGAACCGCAACGGCAGCTTTTCATCCGGGTAGCGCAACTGCCCGTCATCCTCGGCGCCCGGGATAAACAGCACGCCCTGTCGAAGCCCGCGCCAGGTCTCCGGCTTCGGCCCGCCATGGTCGGTCAACATCACCACGTTCACGCCCGTCGCCACCGCCGCTTCCAGCACCTGCTGCCGCGTCCCCTTCGTGTGCGCCGCATCTTCGGCATGCACGTGGAGGACGGCGCGGTAGTCCTCGTAGACGCTTTCGATATCCATCACCGCGCGTTTTGCGGCCAGTTGCCGGCGAGCCTCCTTCACCGCCGCCAGCCGCTCCGGATTCAGCCTGCTGATCGTGGAATGGACACGCCCGGGCGACTGCGCCGCCACAAGCAACGGAACAAGCAAAGCCAAAAGGAAACGCATCATTTCAGTCTAGCCGAATCTTTTCCTGCCACGCCGCACAACTATTTGACCCAACAACAGCATATGTGGTAGCTTAGCCTGTTTAGAACTCCGTATAGAGTCCCTACAGGACCTCCCGGTCGAAATCAAAATGGAATCGGTTCTTGCTTCGCTTGGCGCGTTGATGTTGCGCGCCGTGCCTACTTTCCTCATCCTGCTCTTACTCCACCTTTATCTCAAGAGAGTTTTCTATCAGCCTATGGAAAAGGCCCTCTCGGAGCGTAATCGCGCAACGGCGGGCGTGAAAAAACTGGCGGAGGAGAGCCTCGAAAAGGCAACCAGAAAGGCTGCCGAATACGAAGATGCCATCCGCGCTGCCCGCAGCACTCTCTACAAAGAGCAGGAAGCCAAGCGAGTGGCCTGGCGCAACGAGCAGACCGCGTCATTGCAGGCGATGCGCGGCAAGGCCGACACCCAGGTCGCCGAAGCCAGGCAGAAACTGTCCGCCGAAAAAGAGGCTGCCAAGGCCAGCCTGGGCGCCGAAAGCGAGGCTCTGGCGGAGCAAATTGCTCGAACAGTGTTAACGGGGGGAGTAAATTGAAACGCGTTTTTTGCGTGCTGCTCCTGGCAGCCGCGGTCGTGGCGGCGGCAGAAGGCGGGCACGGCGAAGACCATGGTCCTTCGCCCGCCTGGAAATGGGCCAACTTTCTCATCCTGGCCGGACTGATGGGCTGGGGCATCGCCAAGGCCGGACCGGCCTTTTTCCGCGGCAGAACCGAGGAGATACAGAGGTCGCTCAAGGAAGCCCAGCAACTGCGCGAGCAGGCCGAGGCCCGCGCCGCCGAAATTGAAGGCCGCCTCGGCAACCTCGAGGCCGAAATCGCCGAGTTGCGCGCCAACTCGGCGCGCGAGATGGAAGCCGAGGCCAGCCGCATTCAGGATGAGACCGGCCGCCTCACCGCTCGCATGATGGAAAACGCCGAAAAAGAGATCGAATCGGCCGCCAGCCAGGCCACCAAGGAACTCCGCGCGCACGCCAGCGAGCTCGCGCTACAGCTGGCGCAGACTAAAGTGCAGCAGCGCCTCACTCCCGACATGCAGGAGCAGCTGGTCGACTCCTTCGTTACCATGCTGCGCCGCCCGAAAGGACCGGTAAACTAGCATGCCGCTCGCGCTCGCCAACCGCTACGCCAGAGCCCTGGTGGATGTCGTGCTTGCCCCGGGTTCCGGCGTCGAGGCCGACACCGCAGTCACCCAACTAAAAGACTTCGCGGCCATGGTCGACCAATCAGCCGAGCTGCGCACTGTGCTGCTTTCCCCGGCCGTCGCTGGAGCGCGCAAGCGCGCCGTCGTTGCCGGCCTTGGTGAAAAACTGGGACTCCCGCGGCCCGTCAGGAATTTTCTGTTCGTCGTCATCGATCACCGCCGCATCGCGCACTTGAAGGAAATGGCGGAGGCGCTGGAGGGCGCGCTTGATGAGCGCCTCGGCCGCGTCAGCGCCCGCGTCAGCTCAGCTTCGGTCCTCGGCCAGCCGCAGCGCGAAAAGCTGCAGCGCGAGCTGTCGGCGGCGACAGGCAAGCAGGTTCGTTGTGAGTATCAGGTGGAGCCCGGGTTGCTGGGAGGCGTCTCGGTGCGCGTAGGGTCCACTATCTACGATGGTTCGGTCCGCGGCAGGCTCGATGCCCTGCGCGACAGGATGCGAGCGGAGTAAGAGGGATATGGCTCAGATCAGAGCGGACGAAATCGCGCAGGTATTGCGCCAGGAAATCGCCAACTATGAGGCGGCGGTAAACGTAGCCGAGGTGGGCTCGGTCATCTCCGTCGGTGACGGGATCGCACGCGTCCACGGGCTGGAAAAAGTCATGGCCGGCGAACTCATCGAGTTCCCCCATGGCGTCTCCGGCATCGCGCTCAACCTCGAAGAAGACCAGGTCGGCGCCGTCCTCATGGGCGAGTACCACGAAATCAAGGAAGGCGACCAGGTCAAGCGCACCGGACGCATCATGTCCGTGCCCGTCGGCGAAGCTCTCGTCGGACGCGTTGTCAACGTCCTTGGCGAACCTATCGACGGCAAAGGCCCCATCTCCACCCAGCACTTTCTTCCCGTCGAACGTCTCGCGCCCGGCGTCGTCGAACGCATGCCGGTCAAAGAGCCGCTCCAGACCGGCATCAAGGCCATCGACAGCATGATCCCCATCGGCCGCGGCCAGCGCGAGTTGATCATCGGTGACCGTCAGACCGGCAAAACCACCATCGCCATCGACACCATCCTCAATCAGAAGGGCGGTGACGTCATCTGCATCTACGTCGCGATCGGCCAGAAGCGTTCCACCGTCGCCCAGGTCGTCAAGGCGCTCGAGGAAAACGGCGCCATGGATTATTCCATCGTTGTCGCCGCTACCGCCAGCGATCCCGCTCCCATGCAGTACCTGGCTCCCTACGCCGGCTGCGCGATGGGCGAATACTTCCGCGACAGCGGCCGCCACGCCCTTGTCATCTACGACGATCTTTCCAAGCACGCCGCCGCCTACCGCGAAATCTCTCTCCTTCTCCGCCGACCCCCGGGACGCGAAGCTTTCCCCGGCGACGTCTTCTACCTCCACAGCCGTCTGCTCGAGCGCGCCGCTAAGCTCAAGACCGGCGGCTCTCTCACGGCGCTGCCCTTCATCGAAACTCAGGCCGGCGACGTCTCCGCCTACATTCCCACCAACGTCATTTCCATCACCGACGGCCAGATCTTCCTCGAAACCGATCTGTTCAACTCCAACATCCGCCCCGCCATCAACGTCGGCATCTCCGTCAGCCGCGTCGGCGGCAACGCGCAGGTCAAGGCCATGCGCCAGGTGGCCGGAACGCTCCGCCTCGACCTCGCCCAATACCGCGCGCTGGCAGCCTTCGCCCAGTTCGGCTCCGATCTCGACAAAGCCTCCCAAGCCCAGCTCAACCGCGGCATGCGTCTGGTGGAGATCCTCAAGCAGCCGCAGTTTTCTCCCTACCCCGTCGAAAAGCAGATCCTGTCGATCTACGCCGGCACTAACGGCTATCTCGACGATCTGCCTGTCGCCGAGTGCCGCAGGTTTGAAGCGGGCCTGCTCCAGTTCGCCGAAAACGCCCATCCGCAGATTCTCTCTGAAATCCGCGAAAAGAAGGCCATCTCCGACGAGCTGAAATCCAAGATCGAAGCCATGATCAAGGAGTATAAGCAGCGCTTCGTCACGGAATTGAAGGCGTAACCGGATGCCCAGCCTCATTGATCTGCGGCGGCGTATCCGGTCAGTCAAGAACACGCAGCAGATCACCAAAGCGATGAAGATGGTGGCCGCGGCCAAGCTGCGCCGCGCGCAGGAGCGCGTCGTGGCGGCCCGCCCCTACGCGGGCATGTTGCAGCAGATGCTCGCCAACGTCGCTGTCGCCGCCGGCGGAGATGAACGCGTCGGCCGGCATCCCCTGCTCGCCGTGCGCGAACCCAAGCGCATCCAACTCATCCTGCTCACCGCCGACCGCGGACTCGCCGGAGCCTTTAACTCCAACCTCAACAAGGCAGCCCAGAGGTTCCTCGAAGAACACGCCTCCTCCGAGGTTCGGTTGGAAGCCATCGGCCGCAAGGGCCGCGACTTCTTCCGCCGCCGCGGCGCGGCTATCAGCGGCGAGCACATCGGCATCTCTCAAAAGTTCACCTACGCCGATGCGGCGAAGATCGCCGGCGCTGTCATCGAACGCTATTCCTCCGGTGAGATCGACGCCGTCTACCTGCTCTACAACGAGTTCAAAAGCGTCATCGCGCAGAAGCTTACCGTCTCGCAAGTCCTGCCGGTACCGCTGCCGGAATCGGCCGAAGCAGTCGATTACATCTTTGAGCAGCCGCCGGACCAGTTGCTCGGCACACTGCTGCCGCGCTACGTGGAAATCGAGGTCTACCGCGCGATGCTCGAATCCGGCGCCGCCGAACACGCCGCGCGCATGACGGCCATGGATGCCGCCTCATCCAACGCCGCCGACGTCATCGAAAAACTGACGCTTTATATGAACCGGGTGCGCCAGGCGAGCATCACCCGCGAAATCATCGAAGTGGTGAGCGGCGCTGCCGCATTGGAGTAATTGCCCATGTCAACCGACGGAAAAGTGATTCAGGTGGCCGGACCGGCCGTGGATATTCAGTTCCCTGACGGTAGGGTCCCCTTGATCAACACCGCCATCCGCATTACCAGCGATGGCTTCCAGGTCCCGCAGCCGATCGACATCGTTTGCGAGGTCGCCCAGCACATCGGCGAAGGCCGCGTGCGCACCATCGCCCTCCAGCCCACCGACGGGCTCATCCGCGGTATGAAGGCCATCAATCTCGGCGAGCCGGTTTCGGTCCCCGTCGGCCGCGAAACCCTCGGCCGCGTGCTCAACGTCATCGGCGAGCCAGTCGACGAAATGGGTCCGGTGAATGCGCAGAAACGCAACCCCATTCACCGCGCCGCCCCCACTTTTGAAGAACAGTCCACCGAACTCAAGATGTTCGAGACCGGCATCAAGGTCATCGACCTCATCGAGCCTTACCTCCGCGGCGGCAAGATCGGCCTGTTCGGCGGCGCCGGCGTCGGCAAGACCGTCGTCATCATGGAGCTCATCAACAACCTCGCCACCAAGCACGGCGGCGTCTCGGTGTTTGCCGGCGTGGGCGAGCGTACCCGTGAAGGCAACGACCTATGGCTCGAGTTCCAGGAGTCCGGCGTTATCGACCCTAAGGACTACACCAAATCCAAAGCCGCCCTCATCTATGGCCAGATGACGGAGCCTCCTGGCGCGCGCCTCCGCGTCGGCCTCACCGGCCTCACCGTTGCCGAATACTTCCGCGACGAAGAGGGCCAGGACGTGCTTCTGTTCATCGACAACATCTTCCGCTTCACCCAGGCCGGCTCGGAAGTATCCGCGCTGCTCGGACGCATGCCCTCCGCCGTCGGCTACCAGCCGAACCTCGCCACCGAAATGGGCGAATTGCAGGAGCGCATCACCTCCACCAATAAGGGCTCCATCACCTCCGTGCAGGCCATCTATGTGCCCGCCGACGACTATACCGATCCGGCCCCCGCCACTGCCTTCGCGCACCTGGACGCCACCACCAACCTCTCGCGCGACATCGCCGCCCTCGGTATCTATCCCGCCGTCGATCCGCTCGCTTCCACATCGCGCATCCTCGATCCGCGCATCATCGGCGAAGAGCACTACCGTACCGCGCAGACCGTCAAGCAGATCCTCCAGCGCTACAAGGATCTCCAGGACATCATCGCCATTCTCGGCATTGACGAACTCAGCGAAGACGACAAGCTTACCGTCTCCCGCGCCCGCAAGATCCAACGCTTCCTCTCCCAGCCCTTCTTCGTCGCCGAGCAGTTCACCGGCCTCAAGGGCAAGTACGTTAAGCTCGAGGATACGATCAAGGGCTTCCAGGAAATCTGCGACGGCAAGCACGACCATGTACCCGAACAGGCGTTCTATCTCCAGGGCACCATTGAAGACGTGCTGGAACGCGCCGAGCAGATGAAGAAGGCCGGCTAACACGCCATGCCGGACCTGTTCGAACTCGAAATCGCCACCCCGGAGCGCCTCCTGGCGCGCGTCCCGGCTACCGAGGCGCAGATTCCGGCCGCCAACGGCTACCTCGGCATTCTCCCCGGCCACTCCCCGCTCCTCGCCGAACTCGGCACGGGCGAGATGAGCTACACGGCCGCCGGACGCACCCGCCACCTTGTGGTGGGAGGCGGCTGGGTGGAGGTTACTGGCGATCGCGTAAGAGTGCTCGCTACCACCGCCGAGGACGCCGACGAGATCGATGAGGCGCGCGCCGAAGCCGCCCTAAAGCGCGCCACGGAACGCTTGTCCAGGCCGGACCTCGGAGTCGACTCCGCACGCGCCCTAAACGCGATGCGCCGGGCACAAGCCAGACTCGAAGTGAAGAAGCGCCTCCGCGGCGGGAAGTAAACTCCTAACGTACTGGTACATCTTCTATGCGCTGGCGCTTGGCTTCGGTGGGAATGCTCATCGGGTTTGGGGTCGCACTCCTGCCCTTTTCCCTACCCGCACAACCGGCGCCATCCGCTCCCATCCAACCTCCAAAGAAGATCATCTACGGCGGCGATGCCGTTCTGCCGCCCTACGAATACCTCGACGAATCGGGACAGCCAAAGGGCTTCAACATTGAGCTGATCCGCGCAATCAGCCGGCCACCGCTCCGCCCCATTTGAGATCCTGCAAGCTTTGCCCCTCGGCAGCCGGCCTGAGCTTTTGCTGGTGAAGAACCAGATCGAGGGTATCCATCTTCTCCAGTCCCGTGATGTAACCGGAGCCGCGGGAAACGACTTGACGCTTCGCTACGCCGCCAACAGCTTCGGCATGCGCGATCTGGTCTACGTGCTCCTGGAATCCTCCTCCTACTCCCTGGTCAGCCGTTAGGGCCGCCGGGCGGAACGGGCCGCCATCGAGTCCGCCCTGCGGGAGATCAAAAAGTCCGGAGAGTGGGAGCGGCTGGTGGAGAACCATCTGGGGCCCCCGGCGCGGGGGATTCCCAGGAGGGATTATCAAACTCATATCGTTGCCGTGTTGCTCGCTTGCATTGCGCCTCTCTTGCTCGCTCTGTGGAGTTGGCCTTTGCGAAGGAAAGTAAAGCAGCGCACGGCGGAATGGAACACCGCTCTCGGTGTGCAGGAAACCGTCATGGAACGCCACCGCGCAACCGAAGACGACCTGCAGGAAACCAAGGCCCGGTATCGCGCAATCGTCGATAGCATCGACGCCGTTGTCTGGGAAGCCGACCCCGCCACGCTGCAATTCACCTTCGTTAGCCGCAGGCCGAACGGTTCCTGGGCCACCCCGTCGCCAGATGGCATGAAACCGGCTTCTGGATCAACCATCTCCACCCCGATGATCTGGCTGTGGTCGGCGAGTTGCGGCGCGTCATCGCCAACCAGAAAGACCAGCACGTGCTCGAATTCCGCATGCTCGCCGCCGCCGGACGGACGGTCTGGATGCGGAACCTGATTTCCCTCGTGAAGGAAGGCGGCCTCACCACCAAGCTGCGTGGCCTGATGGTGGATGTCACGGAGCTCAAGGCCGCGGAGCGGGAGCTCTCCTTTGCCCGCGACCAGGCCGTTAAGGCTTCCCAGCGGAAGAGCGAATTCTTGGCCACCATGAGCCATGAAATCCGCACTCCGATGAATGGCGTCCTCGGCATGACCAATCTCCTGCTCGACACGCCGCTCAGCGGCGAGCAGCGCGAATACGCCGAATCCATTCGCAGCTGCGGTGACGCCCTGCTCACCATCATCAACGATATCCTCGACTTCTCGAAAATCGAAGCCGCAAGCTTCAGCTCGAACCGCTGCCCATGGATCTCCAACGCATGGTCGGTGAAGTGGCCGACCTGCTGGCAGGACAGGCCGCCGCAAAGATGATCGGCCTCTTCCTCCACTACAGCCCCGCCGCGCCGCGCTTCGTCGTCGGAGACACCGGCCGGCTCCGTCAGATTCTGATGAATCTGCTCTCCAACGCCGTGAAGTTCACCGAACAGGGTCATGTCTTGGTCTCTGTAAAGTGCCTCGAGCGGATCGAACCCGATACCGCCTGGATCCGCGTGGAGGTGCTCGATACGGGCATCGGAATCCCTTCGGAATCCCAAAGCCTCCTGTTCCAGAAATTCAGCCAGGTCGATGCTTCCGCCTCCAGAAGGTTCGGCGGCACAGGACTCGGCCTGGCCATCTGCCGGCAATTGGTCGAGCTGATGAACGGCGCTGTCGGCGTACAGAGCGAACAAGGACAAGGATCGCGTTTTTGGTTTACCGTTCCCCTTCCCATTGACCGTCAGCGCGAATACCTGACCTCACCTGCCGATCTCCGCCACCTGCGGGCCATCGTCTTCTCCGGCCAGGAAGTTCGCCGGAAAATCATCGCCGAGCAACTGGAGGCCTGGGGCGCTCGCTGCATTACTGTTTCCACCCTTTGGCGCTGATGGTGTCGTCCTCGTCACCAAGCCGGTCCGCCCGTATCTGCTTTATGACGCACTCGTGAGCCTCCACCTCCGGCAACCCGTCGCCCCGGAGGCCGACCCGCCTCCCGCTGCCGATGAAAGCGCCCCGTGCCCGCGCCTCCGCATCCTCGTCGCCGAGGACAACATCGTGAATCAGCGCATCCTGGTCCGGCTCCTCGAAAAGCTCGATTGCAGGGTCGATGTCGCCAGCGACGGCGTCGAGACCGTCGAGATGATGGACCGCTTCTCCTATCACCTCTTGCTCATGGACTGCCACATGCCACGCCTGGACGGCTGCGAAACCGCCGCCGCCATCCGAAGGCGGGAACAAGTCTCCGGCCGCCGTACAAAAATCGTCGCCCTCGCCGCCGGCACCGAGGACCGTGACCGCTGCCTCTTAGCCGGAATGGACGACTTTCTCTCCAAGCCCATCGACGCCCATACCCTCTCGAACCTTGTCGAGGAACTCTCCAGGCAGGTCTCCGCCGGACAAATCACCTCCTGATCTGCACCCGCACCCGCCACTGAAGTAAAATGAGTTGATCGGGCCGTGGCGCAGCCTGGCTAGCGCGCTTGCTTGGGGTGCAAGAGGTCCCGGGTTCAAATCCCGGCGGCCCGACCAAACTTATCTAGCACATACAGACGCCAGGGCCTCCAGACACCCCATTCTGGAGTCCAACTGGCGTCCAAAACTCTCCTTTTCTGGTTGTGAGTCCATGGGCAGTGTGTGGCTTCGACGCCGCCCACGACCAACCCTTTCGATTCAGCCGTAGTCGGAGTATGGGCAGCGTGGGCATCATTTTCGCGCGTGTCCGCCGCTTGAGACGAAGACAATCTTTGTTTTTCCTATAAGGACGTTGCCCATCGCAGCCCTTCACGCCGCCTCATCCCCGCCCGATTCACTTTTCTGTTGACGACTGAATTTCGCGCTTGCTAAGTAGGAGGAAGAACGCTGGCTCTGGCGTTGAGAGACGGGACTCTCGCTAATCTCCTTCCCTTCGACTTTCGCCAAGTATGCGACTATGAAAAACACCGCCGCTGTCACGTGGAAGAACCGCATCGTCGGGGAGGCCGTCGTCAACC